>Ga0209645_1000138_pt1 | contig 37184 bp, 46 predicted proteins | sample ETNvirenome_6_30_FD_184070 | JGI IMG/M metagenome (GOLD analysis project Ga0209645, IMG submission 184070) | Marine viral communities from the Pacific Ocean - ETNP_6_30 (SPAdes) (version 2) | ecosystem: Environmental > Aquatic > Marine > Oceanic | place: Pacific Ocean | collected 2013-06-19
AAGCTGTTGCTGAAGCGTTGCCGCTGGAGAGCGAGTTTGGCGTTACGTTGCGACCGGGTCAGCGGATTGGCGAGGCGGATAAAACGGTAGCCCAACGCGAAGACTTAATAATGGGCGGTGATGATCGCGCTGCTGCTACGCTGCGCGGTGACGGGCCTAATCCCCTACCGGCGAGTGTTGAGGGGCAAAGACAGGCAGCGGTCACAGCCCTGCGGGAGACGCAGGAAGAGGTGTCAGGTGTGCCGAATGTTGACGCTGACATAACGCGCCGAACCGACATCATCGACGACATTGCAGTCGGTCTGCAGACAGGACGAGAGGCTGCGAAGGACGCTGAACAGGTCGCATGGGAAGCCGCGAAACCTATGATGAACGGCGTCCAAATTCTGTTCGAAGGCGTCAAACAGATTAAGCCCTTCATTCGACGTGGATTGGACGAAAAAGACTTTCTGGGTGTGGTAACAAAAGCTAACACCCCCGAAGCGTTCGACCTGTTAAAAAACCTCAATAAACAGATTAGAGTGTATCAAAGAAGGGCGGATCGTGGCGACGTAAGCAACATTCGCGTCAACATGAAAACTATCGAGATGATGCGCCGCAGTATCGTTGCGCGTCTCGGTCAAAAAAATATCGGAGACACGGATTTCGCAGCACTGGTTACGATTAAAAATTCATTCGATGACTGGATGGATGACGTTTTTTCGAGCGCCCTTGTCAAAGGAGATGCCGCAGCACTGGACGCGCTAAAACAGGCGAGGAGTGCAAGTCGCGCTTTCAATCAAAAATACACGGCCAACAAAACCATCGAGCAAATCACACGCGAGGAGATGGACCCGCGCACGGTTGTACAGGCGCTAGGGCTGATGAACCAAAAAGGCTTCGGACCGAACGCGCTGAAGGTCGTTCGGCATATCAAAAATAATTTTGACGACGACGCTGTGGGGAACGAGACACTCCAACGTCTTAAAGCAGCGACGTTTATGAGCTTCCACGAAAACGCGATCAAACCGGTAGAGCGTGGTGGTGAGACGGTCTTTTCCCTGACAGGGCAAACCGTGTCTAACAATATCAATCAAATCCTGCGCCAGAATAAACGCTACATGGAAGAGCTTTTCACGCCGGGAGAGATCAACAAATTGCGGCGCTACGCTACGATGCTTCGGCGCGTCAGTTATCTGCCGCAGCGTGATCGATCTAATCCATCACAATCTGGAACCACCCTTCTTCGAGCTTTGAAAAACCTGACCACTGGCGGCGGTGGTGGCGCTAGTACTGGACTGTTTGGTTACGCCTTATTGTCTCAATTAGGTGTGACTGACATGGGAGCAATTGCTGCCGCATCGGTTGCCGCTAGTGGCGGTGCAGCACTGGGCAAAAGGCAGGGTGATCGCCTCGCCGATATTCTGCGCAACATGCGCGTAGGGAATGACCTGACGCGCAGACCACTAATCGATAAGCCCCTGAGTGCAACCGCACCGGCGGCAATCGGAGCTGACGTGTCACAAGTGCCGGTGACCGGGCCAGACATCGAGGCGGCACAAGAGCAAATCCCGACACTCGGCATTTTCCAGTAGGAGAAAAACATGGTAACCGACATCAAAAACTGGTCGACCACGGCCAGTAACAATACCTCTTTGAGCGGCGTCAGCGCGGCAGAGGGTATGGCCCCATCACTGGTCAACGACCTGATCCGTGGCGTGGCTTCAGACGTGCGCGAATGGTACGAGGACGCCGAATGGATTGACTTCGGCAACACGCCGACCAGAACAGCGGCGACCACTTTCACCGTCGCCGGTGATTTGACTGCGCGGTATCACGCTAACCGGCGTATTCGAGCGACTGACAGCTCAACGCTTTATGGAACCATCGCCTCGTCGAGCTACAGTTCGCCAAACACGACCGTCACTGTCACACTCGACAGCGGGTCGTTGTCGGCGTCGCTTACTGCCGTGGCGGTTGGCGCACCGGCAACGAACGACGCCCAGCCGCGCGGTATTTTTGAGGGGGCTGATGCCGACATCCTCAAGGCAGATACGACTGACGAGCTGACCGCCGGGTTCACCGCTGCGGTTCACTCTGCCGGGACCAAGTCATCCGGCACTTATACGCCTGACCCGGCAGACGGCAATTTCCAACATGCAACGAATGACGGCGCTCATACGCTGGGCGTCCCGGCGTCCAACTGCACGATGGTAGTCCTATACAAGAATGGATCGTCTGCCGGGGCGGTGACCACCTCCGGGTACACGGTGGTAGAGGGATCGTTTAGCACGACATCGGGTGACGAGCATATGGCGTTCATCACGCGCATAAACGATGGGTCGAACACCTTTTCACTGCTGACGATTAAGGCGCTGCAGTAAGATGTTGATGCCGCTGACACACGGCGCTCATTCTGTCACCGCCGTAACCCTCGATATAAATTCGAACACGTCGAATTATAACATTCTAACGGCGGCGACGGCGGCGGGGTATTCGGCAGCAGACGATACCACCGCGATCATCGTAAACATCGCCTCCGGCGTATCAGTTACCGCGTCTGGCGCTCCAGCTATTCGCACAGGCGCATTAAATGCCGCTTCAAATTTAACGATTAACCTTGCAAGTGGCGCATCGGTGTGCGGTGCAAACGGCGCTCAGGGCAGTAACGGCGGGACGAATACTGCCGGGGGTGCCGGAGGCAATGGCACGGCCGCCATCCTGTTTGAGATTTCGTCAGGCACCGGCACATATAAGGTCGTGAATAACGGCTCTCATATCGGGGGCGGGTCCGCCGGGGGCGGGGGAGCCGGGGGAGCCGGGAGTGCAGGGGCGCGACTGACCGATTACGGCAGTGGCAAGGGCGGCGGATGCGACGTGCCGAATGTGTACGGATCGGCCGGGTCGAGCGGATCGGCTGGGTCGTCTGGCACAAGTTGCCGCGCCGAAAGTGGGACCGCTGGAACTGCAGGGACTGGCGGCGGATATCCGTCGGGTAGTTGCTCAATATCTGTCGGGGCCGGGTCAGGCGGGGCCGGGGGATCGGCTGGATCGCCCGGTAAGGCTGTCGATTTCGGCGGTCTGACCGTGACCACGTCTGGTACGGGCACATATTATGGAGCGACGAGCTGATGGCAAAAATTCTCATTCCGTTCAGTGGTGGGATCAACAGCACCTATGCCTTGTGGCGTTACCTCAACGAGACTGATAACGAAATACACAGCTATCGGCACACGGAAACATTTGAGGCACAGGACCGAAAGCGCACCGCTGCATTAGAAATGGTCGATTGGTTAAAAACCAACATTCGCGATTTCAACTTTTGGGAAGAAAGCGAAGTTCTGTCAGAAGGTGGATCGCGTTTTATGGCACCGCGCTTAGGCTCTTCCACAGAATTTAATGTTGGTTACATTATGCCACGCTGGGAAAAACAGGCGGCGATACTCGACACAGTTCAGCCTGACGCTGTGGTGCGCGGATACAGCTTAGAGCAATGGACGTTCGACCTAACGCCTGTTCGAATGCCAGAAATTCGCAATCGTCTTTTTGACCGAGACGTGAAGACATACGCGGCCGGGCACCCCACCCTCGAAACAGAAATTGATTTTATGAACCCGGTTGATCCGGCTGAGTGGATGGCGCAGGTCTGGCGGCCGTTAGGACAGGTTGTAACCGGTCGATTTGAACAGTTAGAGGCGTTGCCTCAACCACTACAAGACCTGCGTGAAAAAGAGTGTGACGAGTACCATCCCCCGGATGTAAACGGTCGCCGCTGCCGAGAATGTTTGTATGAAGACCTGCTAGAGCGGCGCCCCGATCTGACAGGGCGGGAGAAAGATCAAGAACTCGCGCGACTTGGACAATATGGCGCTAATTTTGCTGACGCCGACCTAGACACCTATCTGCCGGTCTCGGCGATCTGCAGTGCGTTGATGGAACTCTGTGGTCATTGAGCGGCTGCACGACAGCCTTGCGGCAGAAGTCAAAGGAATTGATCTGCGGAAGCCGCTCGGCTTTTGCGACCGATCCACGCTCTACAACGCATGGCTAGAGCATCTTGTCCTTGTATTCAGGGATCAAGAGCTGACCGAAACGCAGCAGGTTGAGTTTTCCAAGATTTTCGGCACTCCACGCCGTCAGGACAAGCCGCGCACGGACAGTCAGCCTGATAAACGGCCCGAAGTGATGCTGGTCGCTAACGTAGAAAACGGGGCGCTGGGCAATGGGCCAGTCCCGTTTCATTCGGACAGCTCGTTCAAAAAGCAGCCGTTGAAAGCAACGGCGTTGTATGCCCTTGAAGTACCGCCTGAAGGTGGCGACACGCTTTTCGTCAACATGTATGACGTTTACCAGCGCCCGGAAATTTATCACGACCGTGACCGCTTGAAGAAGAACGGTCGCACCGCGCTGTTCAGTTACACCCGCGCGTTCGATGGCGTCGAGTTATCTGCGCGTCATCCCATCGTACAGCGTCACCCCGAGACAGGTCGTGAACTAATCTATCTGAACCGTCTGCATTCAAAAGAAATTGAGAGCTTCGGCGTGTCTCACGAAACCGATATCTGCGTCGATTGTTATCTTCGCGACATCCTTGATTGGATCGAGGAAGCGCCGTGCTATCGCCACAGGTGGCGTCCCGGCGATCTGATCGTCTGGGACAATCGATGCACCCAACACGCGCGAACCGATTTTTCGCCAACACACCGCCGACTTCTGCGGCGAGTTGGTCTTACTTAGAGGAGAAAAAAATGAAAAAGGTTTTAACGGCTCTGTTTGCCGCGACTATTGCATCATCGGCAGCCCACGCATCGCAGCCGGTTAATGTTTGGGTGGGGTTTAATGTCGGCGGGGGCTACGACGCTTCAGCCCGTGTTTTTGCTAAGTATTTCGGTAAGCACCTGCCCGGTAATCCAGACGTGGTTGTCAGAAATAAACCGGGGGCGGGGACGGCTAAATTGGTCGGCTATGTTTACAAGTCTGTACCACTCACGAAATTTGATGTGAGTTTCTTTCATCCTGCCGTCATGCAAATGGCTATTTATGGAAAACGAAAAATACGATTCAAACCGTCCGAGTTTAACTACATAGGCAATATGTATACCGACGTTAATTCATGCGGCCTATGGAAAGGGGCAGGGCGGTCAATCAAGTCGTTTGCTGATCTACGGTCTACAAAACAGCCTGTAATTTTTGGCGCGGCCTCGCCCAACTCGACCATGTCCACCTATCCGCTGTTCCTCAAGAATGTCCTCGGCGCAAACATCAAAGTGATCCAAGGATATCGCGGCACCCGAAAAGCGATGAGAGCGATGCAAAGCGGCGAAATTCACGGCGCGTGTGGGTTTTATGTCAGCAGCATCAGTTCGAGTTACGCGAAACACTGGAAATCAGGCGACTTAAATTCTGTCGTGCAGTTGGACATCAACGGCAAAGCGAAGATGTTTGAAAAAGCCACGCCTTTATCTGAGTTGCTTCAGACAGACGAACAAAAGCAAATGGCAAAATTTGTGTTTGGCGTTGATGTTTTGTCCCGCCCGGTGTTGGCATCGCCGCGGCTAAAACCGGCTGATGTGAAACTTTTGCGCCGCGCATTTATCAACACCATGCGCGACCCCGGTCTTCAGGCTGACATGGCAGAACGGTTTAAGGTCAAAACCAATCCAATGCGCGGAGAAGACGTTCAAAGGTTTTTTGCCAACATGGAGGCTACCCCTCGACATATTGTCGAAAAGGTCTGGCAAATGACACGACCGAAAAAAAGCAATGATCGGTAAGCGGCGCTGCCAGTCTGCCCTGCTTTTTTTTCTGGCGGTCTTTGCGGCCGCTTTTTTTATACGCCCCGCTATTGCGCATGAACTGCCGTGTTTTTCCGTAGAGCAAGGTGCGCTGTTTCAGCCTAGGGGGCTGTTGCGGGGCTATGGCACAACGGAAGAGGGGCTGGTGAAATTGTCAGTTACGAGTGCCGGAAATTGGATGCTTACGTTTAGCCCCCCAAGTCTTAACGGGGGACTATGTATCGTCTGGATGGGCGAAAATTGGGAGTGGATTGTTCCCAAAAATCCCGGCCGAAAAGTGCAACGCGATGACTCCTGAAACAAAAATCGCAATAGACGCTGCCGCGCTGGGAACGGGCTTTGGTTCTTGGTTGGCGTTGCTGCCAGACATAGCGGCATTGTTCTCGATCATCTGGATTGCAATCCGCATCTGGGAGACACGCACCGTAAGGCGGTGGACAGGACGTGATTAATGGAACTTGGGGTTCGCGAAATTGTTACTTTTCTTGGGATGGCCGTCAGTGTCGGAGCGTCCCTGAGTATTGTTAAAACAAAATTGCAGGGGACTATCGAAAAGCTCGACGACATTGAAACGCGTCTTCGACAGATCGACCGGGAAACTGATCAGCAGGAAGTCGTTCTGCAAACACACGAGCAAAAGCTCGATGTCATGTCGTCAATGCTCTCGCCATCGGAGCGCGAAAAACGCGCGAGAGAGACCGCGACAATTTTGGTGGAACTGGCAAACCTACGCCGCGATCTCGACCATCAGATGAGCATTCACAACGGGCGGCACATGCCCGTTAAATGAAGACGCTCAAAAAAGGGCATTACGCCGAGCTGATGGCTGCGGCGATTTTAACGCGCAATGAATATGACGTGTTCCACCCGCTGCAAGGACACGGCCCCATCGATTTGATTGCAGTCAAAGGCGATCAGGTCATGTTGCTCGATGTAAAAGTTGATCAACACACTCAGCGCCGAGGTCGATCAAAACCGACGCGCATTCATCGAACTCGAAAACCTCACCAGAAGATGCTGGGTGTTCGATTGGCATATCTCAACATCAATGCACAGCAGTTGCACATCACTGATCACGCCGCAGATTGTCAAGATGCGCAGCCACTGGTGCTGTCGTAAAATTTGGACATGAGTAGCGACCGCATCTTTCAAATCACTAAAGACATCGACGCGATGGCCCGGACGATCTGGGGCGAAGCGCGAGGCGAAACCGAAGACGGTCGTCTGGCAGTCGGTCATGTGATTAAGAACAGAGCCGATCGTGGGGGCTGGTGGGGCGACACCATTTACGAGGTCTGTCACGCGCCGTGGCAGTTCTCATGCTGGAACGAAATTGATCCAAACAGATCAAAGATGCTTTTGCTTACGGGAAAAGATGAGATGTTTGTCGAGTGCATCTGGACAGCTCTGTCGGTCATCCTTGGTAAGCACAAGGACAATACTTCCGGGTCATGTCACTACCACGTCGTCGGCCTGACACCTGACTGGTCGGAAGGCAAAACGTCCATCGGCCGCATCGGCCACCATGAATTTTATAACGATATAGATTGAGACATGTTGGGAATTGCTGACAGCGTCATCGGCGTAGCGGGAAAAGTCCTAGACAAATTCGTCGAGGATAAAGACCTGAAAACAAAACTAGAGGCCGAGCTAAAACAGCAGGTCATCAGTCTTGACCTCGCTCAGGCTCAGGCAAACGTCGAGAGCGCAAAACACTCCAGCGTTTTCGTCGCCGGGGCTAGACCCGCCATCATGTGGATTTGTGCGTTCGCGCTGGGTTGGCAATTTATCGGCCATCCGATTGTCGAGTGGGGCGTGACGATCTGGGCACCCGGCACACCAATTCCCAAGATAAATTCTGAAGGGCTGATGACCCTGACCCTGTCGCTACTCGGCCTTGGTTCGATGCGCACTGCAGAGAAGTGGAAAGGCGTAGCAAGAAACAATATGAATGCCAAAGCGCCGAAGCGGTAAACAAAAACCGATTACGTCACCGCCGCAGAAATTTTGTACCGCCTGTCTCGGAGAGCTGCCCGACTTGCATTGGGTGCCTCTTGGTGACGGCTCAGTCATTCATTACGGCGGTGATTACGCCGACCGTTGTTTCCGAAAATTGCACCACGCGGATTCGGTGCAAAAATAACCGCACTCCCGATGATTGCGAAAACACCGCTAATCCGGTGCAATCTTGTGGTGCAAAAAATCCCCAACCCGTTGTAAACCGGGCGGTTTAGCCCGACTACAGAAAGATCATCAATCTTGCCATATCGCCGTCTACGCAGTTGCATTAACCGACTGAAAACAAAAGTCGAATCAGTTTTTGACCGCCTAAAAGCTCGTATTAGAGCATTCCCAAACATTCCCAAACTATTCCGCAGTTTTCTGCGGGTTTCCGTCATTGACCCATTTCGATGGTGCAAATTGGTGGTGCAAAAAATGGTGCAAAAATGACGTTACGGACAAGATTTACTCTTGTACCTAGTTGGCAACATACCTATATATAGTGCGTAAACGCAACAACGAGCGACGAGACCCCAGATCGGTGCAAGGGCCGGGCCAAGAGCTGAAGCAGATGACGCTGACCAGCCAGTACAATGTCGGAGGCTGTTACCGCCTTCCTGACGATGGCTCACGGAGAGCCGAAACATTGTCAGCCACTCAGCCACAAGGAGACGACCAAATGCACACTTACAAAATCGCACTTTACTTCGAGAACCACACTTTCGCTGCCGAAGAAAGTTTCGACGCCCCACGAGGCACACCAACAGACGTGGTGCTTGACCGCGCCACTAGAGACTACGAAGGATTCACGATAAACGGTCGGCCAGTTTATGTCGGCTCCGCCTCTCCCTTTTAATCAACGCCGGGGCTTCGGCCCCGGCACCAACCTTAGCCACAAGGAGAGAGACATGAACATCACCGACCGCATAACTCAGATCAAAGCTAACATCGCTGACCTAGAGGCGCGGATCGCTCAAGGTGAGCGCCGCCCTAGCATGACCGACATGCATGTAGCCGCCGGACGCTTCATCCGCGACGACGAGATTGAGCGTTGCTTAAACTGGAACCGTCTTGCGCTGCGCCAATACAAAGCCAAACTTGGAAATTGAATTAACCGCCGGGGCTTCGGCCCCGGCCTCACCTTAGCCACAAGGAGTTAATTGATGAAACACCACATAAAAGACGATGGTGGTCGGTCGAAGTATTTCGATCACCCCTCACATTACGGCGACTGTGTTGTCCGTGCCTGTGCCATCGCGACTGACAGGGATTACCTCGACGTGTTCAAAGACCTTTGTCAGATCGCAATCGAGATCGGCGACCTTCCCAACGCCCCTTCGGTTTATGATGAGTTTCTAACTCGTCACGGCTTCACGAAAAACAAGCCACCGAAGCGCAATGGCAAAAAGATACCGATCCGCGATTGGGTGCCAGATGCGCCGCGCGGCAACATCGTCGCAATCACGCGGCTGCACCTCGTAGCAATCGTCGACAACGTGCAACGTGACACTTGGTTAGACGAGCGTGTCGTCAACAGTTGGTATCACAAATAATTACACCGCCGGGGCTTCGGCCCCGGCATCACCTAGCCACAGGAGATGACCAATGAAAGTAAGAATAGAACACACCTTCAACCTCGACGAACATGAGCTAGAACTGGCGCGGATAAGCTATGAGGCTTACGCCGACCCAGACGAAAGTTTTCGCGACTACATTAAGAGCAACCTGATCAGTCAGGGGTCGTACTGGTTTCAATCTGTAGCAGATGAATTCGGAGTTTGAATAATGACTGACCAAAACATTAGTAAGGCCGTGGTGCGCGACGACGACGGGCGCGTTCTCTTTTCAAACGTATCACTGACCGACATGGATTTGCACATGCTGCTCGAAGCCCTCGACGCAGTCTGCTGGGCTGACACCTTAGACCACAAATGGGCCGCAGAGACTGACGCCGCCAGAGCGCAGCGCATTAAACGCAAATTGCAACGCGCCTTCGAACACACAGACACGGAGTTCGAATGATCGACATCGTCGTCATCATTGCCGAGCTGATCGGCATCCTATTCTAAAAACGAAGAGAGCCGGGGAATGATCCCCGGCCCTCACACTCTTAGCCACAAGAGTTAACCCCCAGCGCGATGCGCGGAAGGAGATTTAGAAATGGCCCAGAAAAAATCCAAAGTCCACAAGTTTCCCCTCGTCGGGAAAAAGTACCGGACGAGCTATTACGACGAAAAAGGCAAACGCCAGTACATTAGCCACGCCGACGAACACGAGCTGATGCGCATGAAGATCGCTGCGCAGGAAGAGGTCGCGGAGGGTCGCCACACGAGCGCCAAAGAGGCCGGGACACTCGCCGAGGCGTTCAAGGCGTTCCACACGAACCGCAGCGAAAAAACGGACATCGATCCCAGCCACATTCGTCAGATCAAGAGTAAGTGGGATAACTGTCTGTCTAAGATCAGTGTCGACGGCACCCTGATCGCGACGATAAACATCAAACAGTTTTCGAAAAGAAAACTGCTTATCGCGTGTGGTGAGCAAATTGAGAGGTTCCAGATCGCGAAAGGCAACGAGTTGCGATATGCCGCTGCAAACTTCGACGTTTTGAAGGCAATCGTAAATCACGCCGCAGCCAACGAGCTTTGCGCACCTGTAGATCGCGCAATCTGGAAGGCGGCTGAGATTGATTGGAAAGGGCGGCAAGACCTGCGTGTTAAAATCCCTCCAATCGATAACGTGCGCCGCCTGATAGAGGCTGCTGAGTTGTGGGATCGTGAGGGGCGGCAAGACAAATTGCGTTGCGAACATCCTCGGAGTATCAACACCATCGATGTCGGCGATGGAGAGCGGTGGCGACGCCATTACGAGCGCATCGGTCACAAGCCCACGCCTTACGCACTGATCTTCCGTTGCCTTGGGCAAATCGGTTGCCGCCCGTCAGAGTTGCGCGGTCTGCCGTTGTGCCGAGATGCCGCCGATCCAAACCAGCCGGGGCTGATAACTAACAGCAACAATCCCGGAGTAAGGTTACAGCAACGGGCGCATAGGGATGGCACTCTTGGTAAGATGAAAACCAAAAACGGTTATCGCTTCGTGCCGATTGGTCCCGATCTGGCGGCACGGCTACAGGCGCATATCGAGAAAGAAAACATCCAGCCGGGTGAACTGATTTTCTCGACGGCCACTGGCAAACCCCTCGACAGTGAACCGTGGCGCAAACGCCTCCACCAAATTTGCGAGTGGCACGACATCGGATGGTACGATGCCCTGTACACTCTCAGGCATGTCGCTGCGTCGATGTGGATTAAGCAGGGCCGTAACATCAAATGGATTTCCGTCCGCATGGGGCATAAATCGGCTGCGTTCACCCTCGACACCTACGGCCACCTGTGGGACGAGGACGAGGAGGACGCGGCAGCAGCCGTTGATACCGAAAACATGCTGTACGGCCCTGCGGTGGCCGCTGAGTAGAAACAGCAAGGCCGGGGTATGATTGCTCATCCCCGGCCTGACTTGCGCATCCTGATCGCTCTCAGGAGGTCGTTTTAGCCCCACCTTGCCTTCAAACGCGCGTTGATACTGTCTCGTGGCTAATTAGAGAAAGACGAACCGGGGCGGCGCGAAAGGAGCAACGCCGTTGTGTCCCCCGGCTCTATCGGCTGCGCTCTTCGGGCGAACTCTAAACAGCCGGTCGGCTGTGGCGGGAACCCGGTGCAGAGACGCTTCATCACTTTCGCGCCGTGAGAAAGTAACAATTCCCGCCTACGAACTTGCTTCGCGGATCGCGAGTCGAAGAAGACGCCGCTGCGTCTCTTCACTTAGTGCAGCGTCGGGGTTGATTGCCCTGCGGTAAGGCCGAACTTGTTCCCGTTTTTGCTGCATCCACCTAAATTTCTTTTTCATCGTCCATTCCCTTCAATCGTAAGTTTCGGTAACCCGGCCCCAGCTCGACCTCGCCCATGTCACGGAGCTTCTCGCAAATTTGCGCGATGTTCTGGCGACTGCAGCGCATACGGTCAGCCAACTGCTGCATCGTCGGCGCACGATTAAAGTGCGCATGGATGTCGGCAATGTGGTCGACGACCTGCTGCTGCCGGGAGGTCAGCTCACGCGCCGGGCGGCATCCTCGATCACCGCCCCTTGGTTCAATTTGCTTAATTGCCATCGCTTCACCTCCCCAAAACTTGTAACGAGCGGCGACTTTTTCTTGTGCCCGTTTTTCCAAAGCCGCAGCCCCACATCGCGAAGGCGACCGACCTTTTTATTTCGGATCGCCCCCGGCGGCATTGTCGGGAAAAGAATTTCTCCGACATCGTGCAGGGTCAGGATTTCAAGATCGCTTAAATCCCTCGACGTATCGGGCATACGCATCTCTCCGTTTTCCAATTGAATTTAAATGCGGCGGCGTCGTGTCGTAGGCCAAATCTATTTCAGTCGACCATTCGTAATAGCTGAGTGGCTGCGCCCACCGCGGCTGTGGTTTTCTAAAAGGGTATTTCATCATCCACCCCTCCCGCGTCTGCCGGGGCAGCAGCTTTTGCGCCCTTCGGTTTGAAAACCTCAAACGAGTTCACATCGACGTTGTGGTAGGTTTTGTCGCCCTTCTCCGTCACCGTCAGTTTCCCGGTGACCATGACCTGAGCGCCCTTCGTCAACGCCTCCAACATCCACGCGCGTTTCTCGCTGTAAAAATCGAGGCACGAGTACCAGATCGGGGCGGCGTCCCGGTCAAACGCCGGGTTACAGGCAACGCTGAAACTAAGCCTGTCCCGGTCGCCCAGCTTTTTGACTTCGGCATTTCTCGCCAGTCGGCCAGAAAAAGAAATTTGATTTAGGTCAGCCATTTTTTTCCTCCTGTAAAATTTTGGCCCTGCACTTAAAAATTTCCTCGACCGCCGCCGCCTCGTTCTTGTTGGCGACCACGTTCTTGCGGAACATCTGCAACTCGCTGCGCAGCCTATCGACCGAGTTTGCAGAGGTTGCTTGGATCGCACCCTGACGCACGGCGGGTAGCTGCTGCATTTCTTGAGAGATGTTTGCATCGATCATCAGTTGCACGACGACGTTATCGGTCTGGGGGGCATTGCTCTCAGGTGTCGCCGGTTTTTTTTCCGGGGCCGGGGCAGGTTTTTCCGGCACCGCAGCAGGAGCAACCTTGTCACCGTCGCCCATCGCCATTTCTAAATCGTCAACCGACGAATAGAACGTGCCGTGGATCAGGACAGCCTTGAGGACGGCCCGGTCGACAGCGCGTTTCTCAGCCATCGCTACCGGGTAAGCGTTTTTGTTATTGCCGGGAGCCGCCTCGCCGAACGTCACGATCCGACGGTCCTTATATTTCGCCTCACATTTGACAACCGCGCTTTTGTCCCGCACGTCGCAGATAGTTAGATCGACAATCTCGACCTCGTTGTGTGCCGCGATCAGTTCGACAAAGCGGTGGTACATCACCCACGTTCCGTGACAGTCCCAGACCGTGTCGCGCGGCTTTACATCTTTCGGCAACAGGTCGCGCAGTTTTTCCAAGTCTTTCTTATTCGCAGCCTTACTCGGCATCTGTACCTCCATAAGCGTTTGCCCAGTGGCGCTGTGCGTCTTCCAGCACGTCCGGGTCTTCGTTCCAGTAAATGTCTTCAAAATCTGCAGGGTGACAGCGCAGCATTTTGCGCAGCCCTGCTTCGCGATCCGTAGCGGCGTTTAGGTCGACTAGTGCCTCGTGACGTTCCAGCAAAGCAGCCATCAGCTTTGCTTCGGCGGCTTTGATCTCATGCTTTGCGATTGAATATTTTCTAGCGTTGAGGCTGTTAGCGGAGATAACGTACACCGGGCCGCCGAAGGCTTTATGGTAAACCGTCGATTGCTTCACCCAGTTGTTGATTGGCGTCGAGGGGTTGCTGGACGTGCGCCAAGTTACTTCGCCATCCTTGTTTCTTACCCGTCGCGGCCAACGCGTTTTAAGTTCTAAAATAATTCCGTTTTCGAGAACAAAGTCGGCAAACCCGGTGATCGGGACAGGTGCCCAATCAGGTTGCCAGTCGGCGTATTTTTCCAGCGCAACGACATCGCTACCGAACGCGTCGATCTCCTCCATCGCGTTCGTCACCGTGTCGGCGATGCACGAGGCGTAATGGTCACGCACTTCTTTGTCGTCGTCCCAGACCTCAGTCTTTGCGACGAAGTCTTCGGCGGCCGCTATCGCATCGTCGGGCTGGAGGGGAGTTACCTCGCGATCCCCGGCCATCTCTGCACCGCGCTCCGCATATATCATGTCGAGCGCCATGTTTACGGCGCTGCCGGAAATCATGCGCAGGTTAGCCTTCCACAAGCGGCGTTCTGCCTGACTGTGTAGGACGTAGGAGTAAATCCATCGTGCTATTGGCAGGTTCAACTGCGACGGTGAGGTGTGATCAAGTTCAACATTCGCCCACGCCGGATGGCCTTCGTGCATCAAAACAGGTGATAGTGGCAATGTGCAACTCCCAAGATAAAAAAGGGGGGCGGCGTTAACTCGCCACCCCGTAAACCGTATCGTTTGATTGGTCTTCCTCTGCCCTCAACACTTCGACGGGTTTCAGTGGAAGTCCCTGCGCCCCAAAACCGGGCGCTAACATTCCATAGCAGGGATACACCGCTTTAATGTCATCAATCGGAAACTTGAGCGGCTGAAGGTCGTCCCTCAAGCGTTCCATATAAAATTGTATCCCAATGGAAGACAAACCATAAATCTCAAGCACTCCGTTCATCAGGCGTGTGTGCCCTAGAAAAGACGACATGCCGTCGGAAACAAGGCACAAGTGACTGACGCCGGTTACTGTAAAGTCAGGATATTTTTTCACATCTACAGATCGCTGCTCATCAAAAAATATCGCCCAGTTAAAAAAACCGGGACGGTTCGCCGCTCCGGCCTTGATGGCTCGTGTCGTTTCCGTGTGGACTGTTCCAGTCCCGACGGTCACGTAGCGGTCTTGCCCACTGAGGGGCGGGGTAACAACGTATTTTGGATTCCAGCTTAAATACCCAAAGATCGGGATAGCGGTCGTTTCAACCCGACCTTCTAATTCCTGCGCTAATGCCGGGTGCGCTTCCAGAATTTTGCTGATGGTGTCCATCGACGGGCCTTGGCCGCCTCGCGAATTGACGAACCGCGTAATTGTGGTTTGGGCAACCTCTGCGCGTTCTGCAATCTCGCGCCACGACAAACCGGCCGTAACCTTGTAACGAGTCAGTGCGTCCCTAAGTTCGCGAGGCGAAATCATTGCGCTGCCTTGTGTGTTTTGATGGGGTCTAGTCAGTAACATTGCACCTACCCTTGTGGCTATAAAAAATTGTCAAGTTGCGAAGTTGCATCAAACTGGTGCATCGTGTTGCGCATGTCAAACAATATTTTCATCGAAGAGCTTCGTGGTCGATATCCGCTACAAGACCTCGTGAATGAGTCAGGTGTTGCGCGGTCGACGCTTTGGCGCTGGGACCAAGGCATTCATCAACCGAACTTGCGCACGTTGAAGCGCATTGAAGCGGCTGCGCGTCGATTGGACGCTAGACGCAATGGGTAAGGCTTCCCGCGATAAAGGCGCACGGAACGAGCGGAAGATCGTCGAGATCATCCAGCAGCACGGGGTGGAAGCAAAGCGCGTTCCGCTGTCCGGGGCTGCGGCCGGTTTCAAGGGCGATATCCAGATGGGGTCGTGGACCATCGAATGCAAAGTCCGCGCGAACGGGTTCAAACAAATCTACGACTGGCTGGAAGGCGATTCGGATTTTCTTGTCATCGGTCGGGATCGTTCCCCGCCATTGGCCGTCCTCGACCTGCGCGACCTGCTGGACATCTTGGCCGGTCGCCACACCAAAACGATCAAACAAATGCGCAGCGCGTACGATCCGAAATGGGGCGACCGATGAAAGTCATGTTAGCACCGACGGAGCAATTTGTAGCAGCGACAATCGGTCAGCAGCGTTACACCGCGTCTCGGATGCGCGGCCTGACGCACAAGGTATTCAACGACGACACGATGGATGTTGCGCGGCGTGACCAACATGCGGCGGGTTCTGAAATTGCGGTCGCGAAGGCATTGGGCTGCTATTGGCCCCCGTCATGGAACGCGGCGAAAAACGATCCCGACATTCCTCCAGACATACAGGTGCGGTGGACAACCCACCATGCCGGAAAACTTATTTTGCGCGATGGTGACCCGGCGGGGCGGTATGTTCTGGTGCGAGGCACCACGCCGGAATTTGAACTGATCGGCTGGGCGTCGAGCGACGAGGCAATGCAGCCCGATTACTTGACAAACTTCGGCCGCACGGACGCGCCGCCTTGCTACGCCGTGCCGAACGATTGCCTTAACCCAATTCACACGCTGGAGGTTTACCAGCGCATCCCGCAGTTCTGATGCGCTGCCTGATTTGTCAAGACACCGGGCAGATCGAGCGCGAGGTGCGCGTGATCAATGAACAAGTGCGGGTGCAGAAAATTTTCGACTGGGGCGAGGACTGGGTTTACGAGGATGTCCAGACAGAGATCGGCGGCATTGACGCCTGTCCTAGCTGCACACGCATGGCCGAAATTGAGTGGCGGGGCGCATGAGTATCGAGCTGATATCTAGTGCCTTAAACGACAGCAGCGCGACCGGGACGACGAAGCTCGTGCTGATAGGTCTCTGCAATCACGCAAATGCTGATGGCCTCTGTTGGCCCTCCGTAGCGCGACTGGCGGTCTATGCCAATTGCACCGAGCGGAATGTACAGCGATGCCTGTCGGAATTGATCGATCTGGGCGAGATCATTGTGATGCGAAAAGGGGGCGGTCGTTCTGCCACGCACTATCAAATTATGTTGCAGGAACGCATTAAAACGAGGGGTGACGCCAGTGTCACCGGTGACGCCAGTGTCACCCCAGAGGTGACGCCCACGTCACCCCAGCCACGACGCCCACGTCACCCTAACCGTCATATAACCATCAATGAACCGTCATTAAGTAATACATCAAATCAGTTCGATCAGTTCTGGCAGCAATATCCGCGCAAGGTTGGCAAGGGAGCTGCACGAACAAAATTCAAGACGGCGATGAAGGCTGTCGAGTTTGACGAACTGATGGCAGGGCTTAGTCGGCTGAATGCAAACCTGCCGAGCGATCCGAAATTCATACCGCACCCAGCGACGTGGCTACATCAGGAAAGGTGGAGTGATGAACCAGCTAACCATTCGAACCAATCCAGAGATACCGGAGAGGGAGCAAATCAAATCCTCACTGTCTACAGTCGGCTGCAGTCTCCGCGAGAGACATAACGCAGATTTTGATTTCATCGGGTTCGAAGGCGTTCGTGACCTTGATGAACAGCAATTACATGCCCTTAGAGCCGAGTTAGAGGCGCACATGGCACCGGCTCAGGACGACGAGGTGTACAAAGCCCTGATGAAAGTGAAGCTCCTCACGAAGGCTCGTAAGCAGTCTGACGGGGAATTGGAAATGCAGCTCCGCACATACGCTGCCGAGCTAAAACGCTACCCAAGGGACGCCACGCTGAAGGCACTCGACCGCATCTCCGATGACTACGAGTTTTTCCCGGCATGGAAAGAAATCAGGCTGCGGGTAGAGTTTTATTGCAGAAGACGCCAGACCTTGCTGAACGAGATTGATCGCGCGTTGCATCGCAAACGACAGGCCGAGTTGATTGCTGCATCCTGATGTCATGGAGGATTTGTTGGAAGAAGCACACCGCACACTGCGGCGTTTGCCTTGGGCTGGTCCGAAGAAGAAACAGACATTCTGGCCGGAGGTCGTACACGACCGGAAAGAGAGTTACGGCTGGGAGGCCGCGACCATTGTTCTTGGCCCACCGAGCGGCGATCGGATCGACAGGTTGGAGGCACTGTTGGAATGCTCTCTAACGCTCTCAGAGGCGTCTAGGATTGCGATCTGGGGACGCGCTGCTAGGGCTACATGGCGCAGTGTTGCGGCGGCTATCGGTGAGCCTCCTAGCGCGGTTAAGAAAAGACACTCCGAAGCAATAGCCGACATGATTCTCGCATGGTCGCAAATGGACAAAAAGCCCAGAATTTAGCGGGAAATTGTCAAGTTGCACATGTTGCGTAAATCGTCCCATGATTTGCTGAGATCGGCAGCCTTATGCAACTGCTGGTCCCTTTCCTGAGTTGCGAAAAACTCCCCGGTGTACTCCCTGCGCCGGGGCTTTTTCATGGGGGCGGCGTGACTGATGACAATGGCTGGTACTCGATAACGCTCTCCGACGACGAGAGGCCCGACGTAAACCTAAAGGCCGGGGGATTTCCTGACACGCTGACGGCCCTGTGGTTTGTCGAGCAACTAGAAGAATGGATGGCTTTTTTAATCAGCCAAGTGGATCACGATAGTGAGGTAATCGACCTCCGAACCCACCGTGGAAACAAAACCATTAACTGACGGTTTGAAATGGCATCAAACGATAAAAATGACAAAGCGTTAGATGCGGCTTCGCCAAAGCGCGGCAGACCGAAGAAGACGCCGCCGATGCGTTTGAAAGAGGCGTTCCAGATGCACGGGCAGGAGGCGCTGACGCGGCTGCTGCAGCTCATGCGCCAGAGCGAGGACGCGCGGGTCACACTGGCCGCGACGCAGGAAATCCTGAACCGGGGCTACGGACGGCCGTCACAGGCCGTTGAGGTGACGCAGAACTTCCATGAGGACGTAATCGATCAGCTCCGCATGGTGCAGGACAGGACGTTAGCGGCAGCGCGTGAGGCCGCGGCGGTGGCAGCAGAGGCAGAGGACGAACAGAAGCAATCCGAAATACTCGATGTGGTGCAAGATGATGGTGCAACGGTCATCGAAATGGCAGCAATATCAAAGGGTTAGGACGAGAAATGGCAAGATGATTAGTCTCGCCGTATCGCAAAAACCGCAGATTTCCGCCAGTTTTGACGTGCCCCACCCCCCGCACCAGATCGGCAAGGGGTGGCGTTGACTGTAACAGTCCCACCCTCTCCCCGCCGTTTCAAAATCTCAAAACCGGGTTACGCCGATAACGGAAAAATTTTTTTCGGGGAACTGGTCGAGGTCGATGGACGCCGCTGTGTCGAGTTACAGCGCCCTGATCTCGCAGAGCAATGGATCGCCGCCGGGTGGGAGCCAACGGCGCGGCAGTCGGTTCCGACCATTACCGTCGACTTCGATTGGGTACGCCAAGTTTTTTCTGGAAAAATTGATGACTGAGCTGAACGACCTTGGAAAAGGTCTGGCGTTTCTGCGCGAGAACCCCATCGCTTTTATAGAGCTGATGGGTGCCACGCCAGAGCAATGGCAGCGCGAGGCGTTTGAGGCACTGCAGTCCAATAACCGCATCAGCATCCGCTCCGGTCACGGCATTGGTAAAACGGCGTTCCTGAGCTGGGTCACGTTGTGGCAGCTCTTAACGCACTACCCGACCAAGGTCGCCTGTACTGCGAACACGTCAGCGCAGCTCTACGACGTGCTTTGGGCCGAGGTCAGCAAATGGCACCGGCGTCTGCCGCAGCAATTCCAAGACCTGCTGGAGATCAAGTCTGACCGCATCGAGCTGCGCGGTGCTGCGAATGAGAGCTTTGCGGTGGCGAAGGTCTCCCGGCGAGAAAACCCGGAGGCGCTGCAGGGGCTTCACTCGGAGAACCTGCTGTTCGTGATCGACGAGGCGTCAGGCATCGACAACGTGGTGTTCGAGGTCGCGGAGGGATCGATGTCCACGCCACATGCGCGGACGATATTGTGCGGCAACCCCACCCGGTCGGAGGGGTATTTCTACGAGACGCACACGAAGATGCGTCACCGCTGGAAGACGATGCGGGTGCCGAGCTGGGAAAGTACGCAAGTCTCCGACGAGTTTGTCGAGGACATGAAGATCAAGTACGGCGAAGAGTCGAACGTGTTCCGCGTTCGTGTCGCTGCGGACTTCCCGGAGGCTGACGACGATGCCGTCATGGCGCTTTGGAAGGTCGAGGCTGCGGTCGACCGGGACGTGGAGACGACCGGGTCTGTTATCTGGGGTTTGGATGTATCGCGCACCGGCAAGGATCGCTGCGCCCTCGCTAAACGCCAAGGCAATACGTTGCTGGAGCCGATCAAGTCATGGCAGCGCAATGACCTGATGGTGACGGTCGGCATGGTGGTCGACGAGTACGACGCGACGTATGGGCCGCTACGCCCGGAGGCGATCTGTGTCGACACCATTGGACTTGGTGCGGCGGTAGCGGACCGGCTGCGGGAGCTGGGCTACCCGGCCATCGATGTCAACGTGTCCGAGAACGCGGCGGTGAAGCAGCGGTTCATGCGGCTGCGCGACGAACTTTGGTGGAAGGCGAAAGACTGGTTCGACGAGATGGACTGCAAGATCGTCAGGGATGACGAGCTGATCTCGGAACTGACCATGCCGCGCTATGCGTTTACCAGCGGCGGCAAAATCAAGGTTGAAAGCAAAGACGAGCTGAGAAAACGCGCCCGGTCTCCCGACTTGGCAGACGCGTTTATTTTGACGTTCGTCGATGAGGGTCGCGGCGGCACGAGCTGGGCATCGCAGCGGCCAATCGAAATTGACACAAATTATGTGGTTTAGATGGACAACATTCGAATAAGCAGCCTGATCGGCGCAGAGATCAATGATGCCATCGGCAATCTTGGTTCCGAGGTATCGCAGGAGCGCAAGGACGCGCTCGAATATTACCTGTCGGAGCCTTTTGGCAATGAACAGGATGGGCGCTCAAGTGTTATTTCTTCTGATGTACACGACGTCGTTGAATGGATTTTACCTTCCCTCATGCGGACGTTCTGCAGCTCCGACCAGATTGTCCGTTTTGACGCGCGTCAGGAGAGCGATATCGAGGCTGCGCGACAGGCGACGGACTATGTAAATTTTATCATCACTCAAGACAATGAGTGGACGCAGATCGCCTATAACTGGATGAAGGACGCGCTTATCCAGAAGGTCGGCGTAATTAAGCATCTCTATGAGACGGTCGAAGAATACGACATGGAGATGTATGAGGATTTGACCGACGCAGAGTATGCGTTGATCGCCTCTGATCCCGATTTCGAAATTCTCGAACACACTGAGAAGTCGGTCGAGCTGCAGGTCGATGTCGAGGAAGACGACGACGCGCTGATCGAGGGCATGATGACCGGCACGTCGCATGATGTGCGTGGCCGCAGGTCTTCGGAGACTGGCTGTGTCACCATCGTTAACGTGCCGCCGGAAGAGTTTCTGATCAGCAAGGACGCGCGGACAGTCGACGATGCGACATTCGTCGCGCACCGGGTCGAGAAAAGCGTTTACGAGCTGGTGCAGATGGGCTTTGACCGCGAACAGGTCGAAGACCTGCCTAGCTATTCCAGCCTGACGACATCCGAGGAACGCCGCGCTCGATACAATCGCGATGACGACGTGGACAACGACGTGCAGTCCGATCCGATGCTGCGCAAGGTTCTGATCCACGAATGCTACATGCGGTTCGATCCCGAAGACGATGGCCGGGTGGCGCTGCACAAAGTCACGGTCGGTGGCAGCGGTCACGAAATCCTAGACATCGAAGAAGTTATGGAGGTGCCGTTCTCCACCATTTGTCCGATCCAGATACCGCACAAGTTTTACGGCCTGTCGGTCGCGGACACGGTGATGGACCTGCAGCTTATCAAGTCTACCATTATGCGCCAGACGCTCGATGGCCTGTACATGACGACAAACCCCCGGCTAGAGGTAGTCGAGGGGCAGACGAACATCGGCGACCTGCTGAACAACCGCCCCGGCTCAATCGTGCGGGTGCGTCAGCCCGGTGCGATCCGGGAGCTGAACCAGCAGGGTGTCAACGCTGCCAAGACAATCGGGATGCTCGATTATCTCGATGGCGTGAGAGAGAGCCGCACGGGTGTCAGCAAAAACTCGATGGGGCTAAACGCCGAGTCGCTGCAGAACACAACCGCGACGGCGGTGTCTGCCATGCAGAACGTGGCGCAGCAAAAGATCGAGCTGATCGCGCGGATGTTTGCCGAGACCGGCATCAAACATTTGGCGAAATGTGTGTTGATGCTTGTCAGCCGTTACCAGTCGGACAAACGCATCATGCGCATCCGGGATAAATACATCGAGTTTGATCCCCGGATGTGGTCGAACAAGTTTGATGCCTCGATAGACATCGGCTACGGCGGCGGCATGAAAGAGGGGCAAATGCGCACCCTTGCCGTGATTGCCGAGAAGCAGGAACAGCTCCTGCAGATGCTGGGGCCAAACAATCCGCTCGTCGATATGAAGCAGTATCGCGACACGTTGGCAAAGATTGTCGAGAGCGCCGGGTTCAATCGACCGGAGGCGTTCTTTAAACCGATCACTGCCGAGCAAATCATGCAGATGCAAGAGGCGGCCGAACAACCACAACAGCCGCAGATGACGCCGGAAATGATTGAAACACAGGCCAAGATCGAGGCCGACCGCATGAAGATGGAAGCAGAGATACAGCTGAAGCGCGAGAAACAGGAAGCCGAGCTGCAGCTAAAAATTCAGGAGCTGAACGCCGAGATCGAAATGAAACGGATCGAACTGGCAACCGAGACAGGCGATCAGCAGATCAACATTCGATCAGTCGGCTAATGGCTAAAAAGGCGTCATCGCAAAAAATTGTCCTCAACGACCGCCCCCGCAAACGTCCGGGACGCCACCGCAAGACGACGCCCAAACGCGAAAAGAAACGTAATTTTTTCTAAGGAGATCGAGCCATGCCGATGGTGAAGGGCAAAAAGTATCCGTACACGAGGGCCGGAATGAAGGCCGCTGCCAAGGCGCGTAAAAAGGGCAAGAAAAAGAAAAAATAATGCCGCACGGTCAGCCCCATGCCGCGGCGGGATTGTTAAGCGAAAATCAACCTGCCCTAAACTTTATTGATGTGCGGAGTAATCCTTACGAGCCGATCTATCCGCTTGTCGGCGATCCTAACCTTGGGACAGGCAGTTACTCTCTGCCGTACTTCCAAGGCAACGTGCCGACTGGTTCTGTCGGCGTAGACCGTAATTTCATGCGCACTACGGTGCGACCGGCGCTGGGCGTGTTGGGCGATAGCCCCGGTTTTTCGGGGCATGGCGTGGCTGACGTTGTACCGTTCACTGCCCCATTCATGGCAGCGGGTGACTATGTCGCGCGGAACATGAACCGCGAATATGTCGGACGCCCCGGCGCTCAGATTTTAGACTTGGCAATTGTAGGGGTGCCGGGTGTTCTCGATGCCGCCCTGATACCCGCCGCCCGGCGCGGCGCTTCGACGTTATTTGACCGTGCGGTCGGCGATAGATTGCCGATGACATCTGGCGAGTTGGCGGCATTGAAGTCACGCATGGACGCAGCGCGTGATGTCACGCCGCAGCCACCGGCCCAGATCGCTGCACCCGAAGCGGCAGCGCCACGTCAGGTGGAACCGCCGCCGCTATTAGCGGCAGATGAAGCGCCTTTTCCGAACAGTGGGACGTTTCAAACAACCGATAACGGAAACCTTATCGGTTACAAGGTGATGGCTGTTGAAGATGGCAAACTTGTATCAGGCGCGAATAGCCGCTTGTCTTTTGAAAATGCCGTTGGTGCAAACATATCCATGCCGGGACAAGGCGTTTTTTTCAGCAATAACCCGGAGTATGTAAAATCATACTATGCTGGTTTAGCTGATAATGAGGTTTTGCTGAAATTAGAGGTTGATCCAAAAAACATTAAGTCTGGCAACATTAACGATGTCGAGCCAGAAATTGGGGCATCAGCAGCAAAAATAGTTGGGATTGAACCAATTGAACCGCAGCCGCTGGTGATGTATGATCAAGCCCCCGTTGGCGGCAATCCGGTCGGGAACATTGCGGACCCAATCGCCCAAAAGCCAGTTTCTGGTGCTACGGTACCGGACCCCTCAACGGGGCCATATGCAAATGAGATACCGGTAACTTATCAGGGTAAGCCTCTTGAGGTTCTTACCCCCAACGAGTTCGCAGAACTTGGGCGCTCTTATGGCGTCGACAACCTTGGGCCACTCAGCGCCCCAGTGCGCTACGAGTATTCTGACGGTGCCAGTTTCGAAATCCCCGGTGGGGTCGATGGCGAGTTTACCTATTACGACCTGCTAAAAATTCGGTCGGACGCGATTGATCCCAGTCGCATCCCGGCTGAACTGCACACACAAATACAGCGCAAACTTATCAACACGATGACGCCTAAAGTCATCACCGATGAGCATGTTTTTAATGCCATGCTTTTCGGTATCACGTCGCCAAACCAGCCGCTGTTCGCAAACCAGTTAGCGGCAAGTCGTTTGCGAGTGCGTAACCGTGACGACATCGAGCGCCTCGCCAGTTTCTTCAAATATCCTGTTAACGCAAAACTCGCGAAGGAGGAGAAACTTGAAATTGATCGCGAGATGGCGCGGACGTTTGGTGTACAGGCGGCGAAAGACGGCGGCTTAGGTATTAAAGGATCGGCTGACTATTCGAACATTGCGAGACTGGCAAAGCTGTTTCTAGAGCGCCCAGAGTTCTTCCGCATTGGTCCCGCTGAGAGTTGGCCGCTGTTTGTCGACCGTCTCAGCTCACAGGTGCAGGGTCTAGGCACCAAGACCGCTGCGTTCAGCGCAGTGTGGCAGAAACCAAACGTCGCCGGTATTTCTGCAATTGATCGCCACATGGCGTCGATATTCTTTGACAAGTTTTATCGCACCAAAAAGGCGAAAGCAGAGGCCGAGCGGGTGCTGTCAGATCGCTGGGGCGCAGCCATCGATCAACGCAGACAGATCGATAAGCAGTACAAAGGTCGGACGGACAGCGACGAGTACAAACGCGCGACACAATATTTGCCGAGCGGTAGTGCAAAGAAAGTGCGGGGCAAGGCCGCGATACTGCGGGAGCCGGGTGGCGAGGGATTTTTTACTGACCACATGTTGGCGCAGTTGAAACCGCGCAGCTCTAAACTGATGACGCCGAACCCGAATGTCGGTCGATCAGCAATGGCCTCGCTGATTAGCGGCACGGAGTTTAATCCATCGCCTGTGATGATTAACCCGAACATCTCAAAAGAGTATGCGGGTATTAACTGGGTTGCGCAGCCCGACAATATTTTTATGGCATCGCCTCTCTACAAACGAGCCATCGAGCTGAACGTCGAAGAGGCAGAAAAAACAGGGTTGTCGGTTTTTGCCGAACAGTGGCGCAAATGGGACAGGCAGCGGCGTTCTCTGGAGCCGCACGAAAATATGTTCCCCGGCCTCGAAAAGATGCCGAAAATTAGTCACGAGCAAATGCGAAATGTTCTGGCTAAGTTTAAGCAGCAAGGCGTCACGGATCAGCAAAAAGTGGAATTTGCGGACCCGGAGACGGGCGTACTTACACAACGTCTGAAGCCTAACCGGCCTCTTGAAGGTGATCCGGCGGGTCTGGCGTATTTCGATCAGGGACCGGGCATCTTGCGGAGCGCAGACCCGTGGGTGGACGATGCGGGTACTCCAGTGTACCCTATGTATTACAATTTTAGAGAATTGCCGGATAGCTATGCCAAAGACAAAGTCGCACAATGGTTGGGCGCAAGAGAAGGCGCTGCCGGACTCGGATGGCTCGACGACGCAGAACAAGAAGCCGCTCGACGAGCCGACGAAAATGACCTCCTACGCAGAGACAGTGTTGCTAGGGGCGGGACGCCATCCCTCCAGTCCCGAGTGGATGAAAGACTCAAATCTGTTCGCGGATCATTAGGTGCGTGGTCCCTCGCGTTTGACGATGCAGGGCAACTCAAAAAAGAATTAAGCCGCCAAGACCTGCTAGAGATGGCAGGGGTTCTTGTCGACGTTCTGCACGTCGGCGGTCGCGGAGGGATGGATACTGCCACGCGCGGTTTCCTATATTCGAACCCTAGTTTTTCTGACCCGATTAAGGTGCCTGATGATGTTGTGCGGAAGATACCTAATTTGCTGCACTACGGCCCTGATAGTGATGATGTCGCAAAAATCGCTCCGGGTTATCGACAGATTGGAATAAACGTCGACAATGTTCTTGCGGCGCAGGACAAGGCAAGAACTGATCCACGCTATCAAAGTTTGCTGCCCATCGAGCTTGGATTGCCTGACGGTAAACCCGAAGACCTGTTTATGTACGTTTTGACCCATGAAATGGGTCATGCCATGCACGAATCAGTGCCGCGTTTGGCGCAACAATTGCAGAATTTTCCGAATGCAGAGATTGATCCAGCGATCTCGTTGTCTCGTGTTTTGACTAATCTCGTGTCTCGTAACAGCGCGGAAGAGGGCGCAGTTTTGTCTCGATACGATGCGGTCAATTTAGGGGCAACCATGCAGGAAGAGGCCATAAAAATTAGCAAAAAAAGACGCCCTACTGCATGGGCAAACTCTGAAATAAAAGACCCAAATTTCGGCATTCGTACAAGTGAAGCAGAGCGGATGCACCATTACCTGCACACGCCGCAGGAGCTGTTGGCAGACGTTGCTGCGACAATGTTGGAAAACCCTGCGTCAATTCGTAAGACGGAAATTTATACGTTTTTGAAAAATCTATTCGGTAAAGGCGTCTACAAAGACGTTATCAAATTCGGTGCATTTGGTGGTCTGACGCTGCCGCAGATTTTGCAGATGTCTGAACAGAACGAGACGCAGGGGTAATCTAATGGTTCAATTTTACGGCCCCGGCGCGGTCAACGATCCGTTCTATATGGCAGCGGTTGCGGCTAACAATCCGCTTTTGTCGCTTAACAATCGGTTTTCGCCGGGTGCGCGGTATATGGAGCAATACGGTTTCCAGCCTACTGTGCCTGTAACAATTCCCCCGGCGCAACAAACAGTAGAACCCACGCCACCACCGGAGCCTCTGGTCAACATCGAACCCCGCGTCTCTATGCGGCGACCGGATTTAGGATATCCAACAGAAGCTCCATCGTTTACTCCGACGTATAGTTACGGTTTACCCGGATATGAGGCGGTCGACCATGCGACTAGCAGCGGTTTACTGGGTGAAAAGGATATGATGTCGACTTATGGCGTTGAGGATTTTGGCGCTATTGGCGGGGCAAACAGGGAAGAAGCAATAGCTAGTTTAGCGCAGCAAAACGCGATGTATTCGTATGATCAAGCGAACCCCAGCGCCGTGTCGACGCTCTCAAAAATATTTGATCAGCCGATTACGACGACAGCCAACAATTTCCTAAACGCCCAATTTAACCAACCGGCAAACCTCGTCGGCGCGGTCACCGGCAGTACAATTATGGGGCAAATTGCAGGAGAAATGGGGAGAATAAACGTCGGCAACCTAGCGTATGACCGCGCGATGGAGATGCAGGGAGTGCCGGGCTACAGCACCGGATCAATCGACGGGCAGATGTTCTCAATATCGCCTACAAGCTACGGCGCACAGGTTATGTCTGGCGTTGTCCCGGATTGGTTCGACATTGATACGGCTGAAAAAATGAGCGCAGTTAACGCTGGTCTTGATCCTGAAAGCGGAACAGCTCTGAGCGGCTTTACTCCCGGTGTTGGCGGGTATAATGCGCAGGGTAATTTTGTCGATGCCTTCGGCAACATCAGCGCGATGGGTACTATGAGCAATCTGCAAAGCCTCGCAAATTCTGATTTTGGCGGTAGTACAACACGAGCGCGGGAAGCGTTGCTTCGCGCCCGTCAGGGAATACAGCCATTGAATCGCATTAAACGCCGGGGCTTTTTCGAAGAGTTACCAGACATAGGTGGTGATATAGACCCTAATTCCATCCCTGATTACAGCATAACTGCCGATCCTTTAAGCGGAATGGATCGAAGTTTATCAAACTCATTAAGTGCCGGACTAAGTTTCAGTGCCGAGGGTTCTTTGAGCGGAGCGGAAGGAACTGGCGGATTTGGCGTCGGTGATGCCGAAGACGGGTCCGGTGGCGGTCTGGGTTACTAATTACAGTGCAGAACCTGCAAAAAATTATCGGACAGGGGCATGACGCAGAGCGCCTGTTGAATGACGATCTGTTGATCGAGAGTTTTAAGGCTGTTGAACAAAGTTACATCCGCCGCTGGATAGCAGCGGAAGGTGTGGATGAACGTGAACAACTACACGCGCTAATCACCGCGTTGGGAGACGTTCAATCCCACCTAGAAGAAATCGTGCAATCAGGCGTTTTAGCCGAAGAGCAACTGCGGATATCCCGTTCGTAGACTCTTCGAATTTAATGACCGCAACCCAGACCGCCTTCGGGCGGTTTTTTCGTGGACGGTCGAGGAGTAAAAAATGGCTGAAGAGACCACAGAAATTGTCGACGATCTGCCAACTCGCACTCTTGATGAGCGCAGCGCAAATCAGTCGCCAAATCGTCACCCTACACTGGGTGACGCCCAAGCGTACTTCACTGAAATGCTGGACCCGGCACCCCCGGACAATTCAGAAACGAGCGAAGACGCGCCCACCGAACCGGTAGATGAGCCGGAGGCTATTGAGACGGCCACCGAGGAAACTGTCGAGTTCGAAGGATCAGACGCGGAAGAAGACGCGCCGGAGATCGAAGAGGAACCCGTCCCTGTCGAAGACGAACCGAGACACTCGGTCACCGTCAACGGCGAGGAATACGAGGTCACCCTCGACGAGCTGCGGAACGGCTACATGATGCAGTCTGATTATTCTCGCAAGACCTCCGATCTGGCCGAGCAACGCCGTGCCTTCGAAGCACAGCAGCAACAGCTAGAGATGGAGCGTCAGAGATATCTGCAAGAACTATCGCAGATGCAGCAAACTGTCGACGAGCCTGAACCCGATTGGGAAGCTCTGAAAACAGAAGACGAGCTGGAGTATGTGATCAAGCGCAACGAGTGGCGCGAGAAGCAGGAAGCGAAAACCGCAGCGCAGCAGAAGTATCAGGCCGAGATGCAACAGCAGCAGCAAATGCAAATGCAGGAGCTGCAGCAGTTTGTCGAGGCCGAAAGACAGAAGCTGCCGGAACGCATCCCTGAGTGGAAAGACGAGGCCGTCGCGAAGGCCGACCACGAAAAGATCATCACATACGCACAGCGTTCCGGGTTCGCCCCGGAGGAGCTGCAGGGACTTTACGATAGCCGAGCCGTCAAGGTTCTGCGCGATGCGATGCTTTGGAACGAATTGCAGGAGCAAAAACCTGCAGTTCAGAAAAAAGCGCGTAACGCGCCGAAAGTTGCAAAGCCCGGAACGACAAAGTCGAAAGCCGATAGCAATCAGGCACGAAGGCGGGAACAGCGCAGTCGTCTCAAGAAGAGCGGTCGTGTCGAAGACGCGGCTGCAATTTTTTCTGAAATGTTAAAATAGGAGTGCGAAATGGCACAACCGACTAACACTTTCGACCAGTATGACTCGGTCGGAAACAGAGAGGACTTGCTGGATACTATTTATTCCATCAGTCCCACAGAAACGCCGGTGATGAGTAACATCGGCACGTCCAAAGCGACGAACACCTATCACGAGTGGCAGACTGACAGCCTTGCTTCGGCAACCGCTGCTAACGCCGCGATTGAAGGTGACGACGCGTCAGGTTCGTCGATCTCGGCAACCACTCGTGTCGGAAACTACACGCAGATTTCCGACAAGGTCGTGGTAATTTCTGGAACGCTTGAGTCCGTCAACAAGGCCGGGAGAAATTCCGAAATGGCCTACCAGATGGCAAAGGCTTCCAAGGAACTGAAGCGCGACATGGAAAGCGCCATCAGCCAGAACAATGCGTCTGTGGCTGGTAATGCGTCGACCGCCAGAAAGTCTGCTGGTTTCGAAAGCTGGATCACCACAAACGACGTGCGTGGTACGGCTGGTTCACCTGCGGACGGTGGTTTTTCCTCCGGCATCGTTGCCGCTCCGACCGATGGAACGCAACGCGCGTACACGGAAACCATTCTCAAGTCTGCCGTTAAAAAGGCATGGGAAGCGGGTGGCGATCCGAGCATGTGCGTGGTTGGTCCGTTCAATAAGCAGACCATGTCCGGTTTCTCCGGCATTGCTGCAAACCGGTTTCAAGTAAATAGCCCTGAGCCGGGAGCAATCATCGGTGCGGCTGACGTGTATGTGTCAGATTTCGGTGAGCTTCAGATCGTACCTTCGCGCTTCTCGCGCGACCGGTCGGCTCTGGTCATTGATCCTGAAATGATGGCGACCAGCTACCTTCGTCCGTTCGAAACGAACGATTTGGCGAAGACTGGCGACAGCGAGAAAAAGCAAATTCTCGTCGAGTACACGCTGGAAATGCGGAACGAAGCTGCCCACGCGGTAGTTGCGGACCTCACCACTTCGTAAGCGTAAAGGGGAGGGCTTCGGCTCTCCCCATTTTTCTGGAGACAGACATGACTGATCGCTGGACACGGCCACTCAGCTACGACCCGATGACCGGGCTGAAAGAAACTTTTCATTTCGATCACGAAAGCGACAAGTGGTGGATTGAAACTACTCAACAGGCCACGCCGATCATCGATCAGAATAAACGCGATCAATCCATGAATGGGAAAATGGGCAGCGGTGACATGCGCCACGTCGCGCGTATCCCGATGGTTGTCTATCACCGCCTGTTGCAGGAAGGGATTACCAAAGACCCGAAAGCCCTAAAAAAATTCCTGAATGAAAACGGTTACCTGAAAACCGTCGAAGGCAATCTGTGATGGTTGCCACCTACACCGAGCTGAAAAGTCTGGTCGCTGACTATCTGAACCGCGACGACCTGTCGGCTCAGATCGATAGTTTCATCGATCTTGCCGAGGCAAAATTTAATCGCGATCTGCGGCTGCGAAAAATGCTGAAGACGGTACAGGCGACGACGACCGCGAACGACGACACGGTGTCTTTGCCAAACGATTATCTCGAAATGAAAGAGCTGCACCTCGTGCAGTCGCCGAAAAAGATGCTGCGGTTTTTTCCGCCGTCTTCGTTTCTGCAGACATATGCAGCCCAGCAGGTCGGCACTCCCGCCGCCTTTACGATTGTTGGCTCAGACATCCGGCTGGGACCGTCGCCCTCCGGCGAGTTCACGCTGGAGATGCTCTACTTTGCAAAAATCCCTGCGCTATCCAGCAGCAATCTTGTGAACGCCGTTCTGCAGGATGCTCCCGACGCCTATCTCTACGGCGCGTTGCTGGAGGCAGAACCCTTTTTAATGAACGACGCGCGGCTGCAGACGTGGGCCTCTCTGCACAAGGCATCAATGGAAAGCCTGATCGCGAGTGACGAGAGCGGCCTAAACACATCATCGACGCTGTCGCAGCGTCTCGATTACACGATGGCATAGGAGAAAAAAATGTCAGCAATGTCCGACCATCTCGAAAATGAGATACTCGATCATATCCTGTCCGTTGGCAGTTATACTATGCCATCGGCGGTTTACCTTGGCCTGTCTGTCGCCTCTATGGCAGACGACGCCTCCGGCACCGAGCTGTCAGGCAGCGGCTACGCAAGACAGGCAGTGACGTTCTCAGCGGCGTCTGGTGGCACCACCTCAAACAGCGGCGCGATTACTTTCCCGACCGCGACAGGCTCATGGGGCAGTGTTGGGTACTGGTCGCTTTGGGACGCAGCGTCGTCGGGGAATATGCTGCTGCACGGTTCGTTCTCGGCGGCAAAATCTATTGCAAGTGGCGACGTGCTGCGCGTCTCGGCGGGTGATCTCGATATCACGGCTGCATAATGCCTGACGTTACCGGCCCCAGCCTCGACCAGCTCGATGCGTGGTCAACGAGCGTCGATGCGCTGACGCCCAGCCTTGATGATAGTGCATGGACGACACGCACGTTATTCGAGCCGACACTTGCCGGAAGCATTGCGGTAACCGGCACGGCTACGGCGAACTTTACGACCAATGCCGCGGCCGCTGCTACAGTTGCGATTACAGGCACCGCGTCCGCTGGTTACTTGAAAGACGTGACTGGCACGGGATCGGTAGCGGTCACTGGCACGGCGACTGCCGAGCGAATTTTCGATGTTACTGCGGCGGCAACCATTGCCATCACTGGCACTGCCGTCAGCGGCACAATCTTGGAGATGGACCCACCGAACGTGGCAATCGTGCGGGTAAGCGGCGTAGTGATATCAAAAATAACAGTGTCGCCATCAATCACAGCGTCGATTGCAATTACTGCAACAAACGCGAGTGAAAAACTGGGCGAGGCGTGGGCGGAAGTGGTGCGCGATGACAGCTCTGACGATTGGAAGGATGCAGCGTGATTATCCCTTTTCAGCAGTGGCGTCCTGATCTTCCAAACCTCGCGCCGAACAATCTTAAAACTGCGACAAACGTCATCCCTGCGCCCGGTGGTTTTACCTCGTTTGCTGGTTTGGCTGCAGCTTCGACAAACGCGCTCGACGGCACCCCGGTCGGTTTAACGGCAGGACAGGCAAAGGCGGGTGACTGGTCACTGTTTGCTGGTGATACGACAAAGCTATATCGCCTCGTTGGCGGCGCATCCGGGTCGGCGTTTGCAAACGTCAGTAAGAGTGGAAACTATACGGTAACAACCGGCAATCGGTGGGATTTTGCGCAGTATGGCGAACGCCTGATTGCAGTCTGCATTGATGAAAACCCGCAGCAGTTTGATTTGACCGCCGGTGGTTTGTTTAGCGATTTGGCGACAACGCACAAAGCTAAATACGTCGCGGTCGTTCGCGACTTTGTATTCACCGCGCACACAACCGACACAACGGATGGGCTACAGCCGACGCGCGTCAGATGGTCGGCTATCGATGACCCAACCAATTTTACTGTCAGCTCGACAACGATGTCGGACTTCCAGAACATCGAGGGAGCCGGTCACATAAAAGCCCTATTTGGTGGCGAGTTTGCGACAGTGTTTCTTGATCGCGGCATTGCTCGACTGAGTTTTGTTGGAACACCGATTATTTTCCAAGTCGATATGTTGAGCCGCAATCAGGGTTTAATTGCTCCGGGCGCAGCAGCGCAGTTACAGAACCAAATTTTCTTCCTCGACCACGATGGTTTTTACCGTTTTGATGGACAATCAATATCGCCTATTGGGGCAAATAGGGTTGACGACTTTTTTCTTGCCGATGCCAACGTAGGGCAACTTGAAGACATCACCTGTGTCGTCGACCCTGAGCGCCACATTGTGATCTGGTCATATACGAGCAATGGCGCGACCACGCCTAACAAGATGCTTTGCTACCATTACCAGCTCGACGCGTGGAGCCTCGCAGAGCTGGATGTCGACATGCTGGGTTATGGCCGAGGCGTCGGGTACACGTTGGAACAGGTTGATAATATCAATAGCTCAATCGACGGCATGACCATCAGCCTCGATAGCCCATCGTTGCAGGGCGGGGCGCGTCGGATTTACGCTTTTCAGAACAACCAGCTTTATACGTTTTCTGGTGACAATCTGGCGGCAACGCTGGAGACAGGTGACGTGCAACCGGCAACCGGGCGACGGTCAGCAATTAACCGTGTTCGCCCTCTTACGGACGCTGGAACCTTTACCGCTCAGATCGGTTCTAAGGCCACTACAGCGGCGACAGAAACATTTACGACTGCCAGTAGCCCGACAGCCGATGGGACGTGTCCTACGCGAACGCAGGGGCGTTATCACCGGTTTAAGGTGGAGATACCAGCCGCGACGACATGGAGCGAGGCGGTCGGCGTTGAATTTGAGGCGGCACCCTTGGGCGGCAGATGAGTAGCTCAAATTTTTATCCCAGCGTCCCTCCCGGCGGAACGGATGCGCGGACAACGGCAAACGTCATTCGCAATTTGGTGGATGGCAAATCAAACAATACGGGATCGATCACGCTCACAGCGAGTGCGACAACATCAACGCTTACAGATCAACGTGTCGGCGCTAACAGCGTGATCGTTTTTATGCCGAAGACAGCGAACGCAGCCACCGCGATGACATCTCTTTATGTCAGTGCGCGGGGGACTGGGACCGCGACACTGACACACGACAGCAATGCTGCAACCGATAGATCATTCGAATACGCAGTGGTTGGTTAGCGAGTTCTTTCGCGTAAAGCGCCACATCGACGCGGCGCTGGAATACGCGAAAGGAACGCATGAGGCCAAAGACATCCTGATGGGTGTGCAAAAGGGTTATTTCCAGTTTTTTCCGCTGGAGCAATCCGCGATTGTCACCGAGATAATCGACTATCCGAAGGTTACGAGCTGCCGGTTTTTTCTGGCCGGTGGCGATCTGGTCGAGCTGCGTGATGCGGAACGACATGTTTGTGACTGGGCGAAAACTGTCGGGTGCAACCGAGTAGAGATAGCCGGTCGACCCGGCTGGGAACGCGCATTGCGAGGCTACGACAAAGCAGCAGTGTGGCTATCAAAGGAGCTAGAAAGCGATGAGTAAAGGCGGCGGATCAAGACGCGAGGAAGTGCGCACGACATCTACAAGTCGTGAGCCACCGGAGTTTCAAAAACCGTTTCTTGAAGAAATTTTTGAAGGCGCACAGGCGCTTTATCAGTCTGACGTGCCGCAGTATTTCCCTGAAAGCACGGTCGTCGACTTTGCGCCGGAAACGGAACTTGCGCTGGAGGCATCTACAAACCGCGCTTTACAGGGATCGGAGCTGCAACGCCTTGGCCGCGATCAGATGCAGTCGACCCTGCGCGGTGACTATGTCGCAGAGAACAATCCGTTCTTGGCGGCGGCATTCAACAGCGCAGCCAATCTCGTCACGCCGCGCGTAAACAGTCAATTCGCCGGGGCCGGTCGCTACGGCTCGGGTGCAGCCGCTGGAGAGATGACGCGGCAACTCGGCGATATAGCGGCCAACATGAGCTATCAGAATTACCAGACCGAACGTAACCGCCAACAACAGGCGATGCAGTTAGCGCCGCAGTACGCGCAGATGGATTACATGGACGCAAACACCCTCGCGCGGATCGGTAGCGCCAGAGAAGCTCAGGCTCAGGCGCAGCTACAAGACACCGTCAACCGACATAACTTCGAACAGCAAAAAGAGGCGCAGAAACTCGGAACATATCTGGGCCTCGTCGGCGGAGGCTACGGTTTTGAACAAACTGGTCAGGAGCCGATTTATTACAATCCGGTCGCTGGTGGCATTGGCGGCGCTCTCGCTGGTGCGCAGTTGGGCAGCTACTTCGGGCAACCGGGCATCGGAGCTGCTGCTGGTGGATTGTTAGGACTGTTGGGGTAAGCAAATGGCTTTTGTTCAAAAAATAGGCGCAGCGATCAATCCCTACTCTTCGTTGCTTCCGAAAAATATGCAGCAATCTGCGCAACAACAGGCTGGGCGTCAGTTTCTTGGCGGGTTGGCGCAGAACTTTTTGGCAGCAGCAGGACCGTCAAGATATCCGATGCCGACCGTTGCCGGTTTGGCGGGAATTAACCCGGCGATACAAAGTGCCCAACAGACACAAAACGTAGCCGTTCAAAATGCCATAAACGCGCAAAACCTGCAGTCGCTGAAACAAAAACACGCTTTTATGAAACAACTGTTAACACCGGCAGCGCCACCACGTCCGTCGGTCAATCTTGCTGCGCCGACCGGGGCGCTCCCGATCCCGCCGCAGTTAGCTAATGCGACACTCCCGGCAACGCTCAGTTCTGCTGCAGTTAATATGCGAGGCCCCTCTATACCTGCGCTTAAATTGGCGCAGCAGCAACGCGCTACGGCACAACCTGCGGCCTCTCGCGTGACTGGTGCCCCTACGCCCTCGATGGGTTTTAATATGTTTGGCGGTCCGCCGGGCGGCATAAATCGTCGAGCGATAGCCGCTGAATACGCAGGGCTGCCAAAACTTGCGACGGCTTTGCATCAATCTACACAGCTTTCACCCCAAGCAAAAAATGCACAGATACTTTCGCAAATGCCTGACGTTGTGCCGGGTCCGAATGGGCAACTGGTTCCAAACGCTGCAAAAGCTCAGTTTGCACAGATGATTACCCCGGTGCGACGAGTTGTTGCCCCAGCAGAGAAAAAAGCAGTTGAACAAAATTATAAGGCAATTGACAACCTGCAAACAACTTTGCGGGACAACCGCGACATCCTTAACGTGCTGTCCGCGCAAGAGGCGTTTATCAACGCCACCGATAAAAGCGAGATGGGGCCGGGGACTGCGTTCGTTGGACGTTTGAAGGATTTCGCCGATAGTTATTTCGGGGAAGGCAACAAATTTTCTGTTGGGTTGGGTTCTACCGCTTCACAGACAGTTCGCGGCGCGATGGAATCTCTGTTTACGCAAATGATGTTCACCCAAACCCAAAAACTGAAAGGTGCGATATCAGAGAAAGAAATGACCGCCGCCGGAACAGTCGGCCCAAGCATCAATGACCCGAAAAAGGCAGCTCTCGCAAAAGTGAAGGTGCAGCGAATATTGATGGAGAAAGCACAAAAAGTTTCAGCCGTGATGGACAAGCGGATGAGGGCAATGGGTGCCAAAAAATACAACGAGATGATTTCGACTAATCCGTTTTTCATCGACAATATGATCGATGAAATAGGCGAACTTCCTGATTTGGATGTTACAGCAGCCATCAAGCAGGTGATTGCGGACGCAAACAAAGAACCCGCTAGTCCCGCTCCAGTAATCACCCCCGCCGGTACGACAGGATCGCGTTGATGGCTGCCCCTACAATCCTCCCCGGCGTCACTGACGCGCCACCGAATACTCCAACTGTTTTTATAAAAAACGTGCCGGGCGCAAACCCGGACGCGCAGTACGTTAAGGTCGGAGAAAATCAATATCAGGTTTATTCGGGTCGCGCCGGAAAGATCGGTGATACCGCCGGGCTAATGCAGAGTATTGCGTCGGGTGACCGCGAGGTCGAGTTCCCTAACCTGCCAGAGTTCAGCTCGACAATCGGTCTCGATACGACCGACATGGGGCCAGAGGGCAGCACATCGATGGGCGATGCTGCGCGGCGTCTGGCGGCATATACGACCGGGCTGACGCGTAAGGAACAGGCGCAAATCATCAAAGGCATACCCGGTGCCTCAATGTCGCGTGACAAATTCGATAATCCTATCGTGCGATATCGCGGCGAACGGTTTTATGTGAATAAACCCGGCGCAACTGGTGCAGACTTGACGACGTTCTTTGCGACCGTCGCATCGTTTATGCCATTCGGTCGACTGGCCCGGATTGTGCAAAAGGCGACCGGAGGTGGTCGAGTTGCCGGTGTAGCCACCCAAGGCGCTGCCGGTGGTCTGCAGCAAGTTGCCCTAGATGAAGGCGGACGCGCACTCGGCGCAGATCAGAGAGCTGATCTTCTGCGCACTGCGATCTCAACTCTAGGAGCGGGAGCTGGTGAGTTTCTTGGACAGGCGCTCAGTCGCGCATTGTCGAGCTATAAACTTGGCAACGAGGTGCGGCGTTTACTGGGCGGTGAACGTGCATATGTAAACAAAGACGGCTCCCTGTCCGATACAGCGCGGCAGACGATGAAGGCGATGGGCGTCGA
>Ga0209645_1000139_pt1 | contig 36809 bp, 38 predicted proteins | sample ETNvirenome_6_30_FD_184070 | JGI IMG/M metagenome (GOLD analysis project Ga0209645, IMG submission 184070) | Marine viral communities from the Pacific Ocean - ETNP_6_30 (SPAdes) (version 2) | ecosystem: Environmental > Aquatic > Marine > Oceanic | place: Pacific Ocean | collected 2013-06-19
GTAAATTGTAGGCTTGTCGTATACTGGTAAGAGTTGTTTAGAAACTACTTTTGTGGATGGCCAAACTCTAGATCCAGTACCGCCTGCGAGAATGATACCCTTCATATATTTAATATATAAACTATATTCTCAGTAATCAACTAAATTTTCTAGTTGAAGATGAATAAATAATTTTAAAGGTTTACTATGAGTAGAAGAACTATACAATCCCCTGGTATTGAAATTAGAGAGATTGATTTGACGACCCGACCTGCGGCTCCGCTTGGGACAAGCGTGTTTGTTGCTGGGTTTTCAGATCAAGGACCAACTGATGAAATTATAAACGTAGGAACGTTCGCTGAATTTGAAGAAATTTACGGAAAACCTACTAACGCAGCTGAAAGATATTTTTATCATTCAGCGAGACAAGTATTCGATAGCGATGCTAATGTATATGTATCAAGATTACCATATGGTACAACAGCCGGTAGCGGTGGAAAAAACAGAACTGCTTTAGTATATCCTATCGCTGGTGTCAATACTATACCTCTTACATCTTTTGGTAGCGACGGTAACATAGGTATTGGAGATTCTCCTAATAATGATACTACCGCAATCCAAACAGCCATGGCATCCGTTACTGCCACAGGTTATGTTGAGGCAATTACAAAGGATGATAATGATAAAATCAAATATTATAGTTTTGAGTTAGGTAACGTTAATGGAGCTGCTGCTGGTATATTAGCCAGTGATGGTACATCTAATTCATCTTACGATGAACTTAAAGACGAGACTATTATTAAAGCAGAAATGTATCTAAAAGAAGATAATATTGATGATACAACTAGTAGTCTTTCTGCTGCAAATTACTATGTTATTGGTGAACCTACTCAAGTAGAATTATCTGAAAGCGAATACAACGCTACATTACGTGGTGATGTTACTTGGTCAGATGATATTTCTGCGACAAATTCATTTACAGGGTCAAAAACAGATTTAGGGAAAGCTGGTTTAATTGTACTTAATACTGGTAATACTACAACAAATAATGACTATGAAGGTTATTACGTAGGTATTGCTGATAATAGTAATATTAACCCTGCTACTAATTTTGACGCGATCGGTAATGTATATTCAGTTACAAATACAGGAGATATAAGTGCTTTCGATACTGTACCTACTTCTCGTTTAGGTTTCGCATTAAGTTCTGAAAGTGGTGCTAATAACGAAAATACATCAAGTGTAAGTAGAGCATTAGAAACATTTTCTAAGTTTGATATTGATGGTGGTCAGTTTGTTGATACAATTAATATTGGAGTATTCAAAATACGTAACACTCCGTTTTCAAATACTGACTTAGAATTAACGTCCTTCTTAGCTGAAGGGTACAGTGGTTCTCTTAATTCTTTTAGAAAAACGCAAAACGAAAACGGTGGTAATAAAGTATCATTCTTCTTAGAAGATTTAGATAACAATTCTCCTAATATTAAGTTATTAGTTAATCCTAATATTAGTGTTAAGGCAGGAGATTGGACATCAAATCAAGGAGATGCTCCTACAAAGTTTGTACGTACTACTAGAACAGCTGGTACATTTAATGCAGCAATTACAAAAGGATATGTAGAAGATACTCCTTTTAAAGATGCACTTATAAAGGTGCTTTTCACTAGAAATACAAACCAAGGCTTATATGCATTAGGTAGTTACAAATCTACTAACAATACATCTGCAGCTAAAAACATTGGTAATGTTGGAACTAAATTGGATAGAATATTCAATATTGCTTCTAATGTTGATCAATTTAGAATTGATGTATCAATCGAAGCTGGTTTAGGTACTATCCAAGCGCTAGCAGAGGGTAGTACATTTGACGATACGACATATGTTGATGTTGATGGTTTTTATGTAACAAATGATAATGTAACCGATACAACAAATAAAGGACATATTACTAATTACAGAAGTATATTTACTAAGTTCGAAACCTTTGCTAGACAAACACGTAAAGATCATATCTTTATCGCTGATCCGTTTAGACCATTATTAGTACAGGGAGATAATGGGAAGGTTCTTGATGATAAAACAAGATACTTTAGTAAGCATGTCTATTGGCCATTACGTCATCAGTTCGATTTTGCTAATAGTAACTTCGCTACTACTTACGGTAACTGGGCACAGGTTGTTGACGGTACAAGTAATAAACCAGTTTGGATTCCATTCTCTGGTGTTGCAGCAAAAATATATGCAAATAATGATGCTAATTTCGCACCATGGTTTGCACCAGCTGGTTTCACAAGAGGTGTTGTATCTGGGGTAACTGATTTAGCAATTAGTCCAACTCAACGTCAAAGAGATCAATTATATAGAATCGCAGTTAATCCTGTAACTCAGTTCCCTGCTGAAGGAATGGTTGTATTTGGTCAAAAGACATTACAACGTAAACCAACAGCATTCGATAGAGTTAATGTTCGTAGATTGTTCTTAGACTTAGAGAAGAGAACAAGAGAGACATTAAAATTCTTTATATTTGAACCTAATACGTTCTTAACAAGAAATAAGGTTGTTAATACTTTAACACCTATTTTCGAAAACGCAAAACAAACAGAAGGTGTTTATGATTACCTTATTGTTTGTGATGAGAGGAATAACCCTGCAAGTGTTATTGATAACAACGAACTTAAGGTTGACATTTATTTGAAACCTGTTCGCGCTGCAGAGTTTATATTAGTTAATTTCTACGCTGTTAACACAGATGTTAATTTTGAAGAAATTATCGGGCAATAATAACTTATAACTTAAATAATTAAAGATTATGGCTGACATAAAACAAACTATACAGGACTTCTATAAAGTTGCACAGACTAGAGACTTTGCACGTGACTTCCAATTTCGCGTGCTAGATGTCTCTAATAAAGGGCTACCTGTTTTTACTGAAGACGATTTAGTATATGCTACTACAGCTGTTCTTCCTGGTAAACAGATATCTCCTAAAGAGGTGCCTTATAACGGTTTCAACTTTAGAATACCTGGTACAGTTTCATATAACAACAGTGATGGTTTTACAATTGATTTCTATTGCGATGCTACAACAAATGCTCGTGTTGCAATAGAAAATTGGATTACTGAAACGTTTAATGATGAAACAACTACTGGTGATGGGGTGATACATAATAACAGTACTGTTACATTAGCTCAATTGAATACACAATTCGAGCCTCTAAGAACATACAAGTTATTCGGTGTCTTTCCTGTCCAAGCTGGAGATATTACATACTCCATGGTAGGTACAGGGGAAGTCGCTACTGTTTCAATAACACTCGCATATCAGTTTTTCAGAAGAGATAATGAATTAAACGCTGCTGTAAATTCCATCGGTAAATTAGCCGGTGCTGTTTTAGGTTAATAGACCTAAATAATTTAAATGAGCAGTGAGTATTCTAATATCGACAAAGGAAATCTGAGATTAGAGTTCTACTCTTTACTTCAAAGTTTTGAGACGTATCCTGCGTCTCAGAACTTTTTTCTTGTTCAAATAGAAAAGATACCTCAAAACCTTTTAACTACGGGAAACCTTAAATCTCTAGGGGTACAACGTACATATGGTAACATAGATAAGACAAAAGAGGTATTTAAAAAATACTTAGAAGGTTATTTTTATCTCGCTACAGGGGTAGATTTAACAGCTGAGAAAACAAACGTATCAAGTCAAGGTATAACTAAAAACGGTTTACTACCAGTAGGGCCGTTTATGGATTCTAGAGAGTATCCAGATGCAGATCTAGATATACAATTCCAAGAAACAAATGTAAGTTTTGTAGATCATATAATACGTCCATGGATTCAATTATATGCTACATATGGAAACTTTGCTGATAACGATTTAACATCTAATGTTACTATATATTTTCTTTCTAAAGAAACAGTTAGCTCTCGTAGTTTCTTCGCTACGTCTACAGCTAAACCTATTGTACGTAAAACATATAAGTATTATGATTGTATTCCTTATAATATACAATCAGCTAATGTTGCAGAGTATACTGGAGATTCTCAAATAGGTAGTATTGCAACAACATGGCGGTTTTCTAAATATGATGTGATAACCCCATTTAAGTAGTGTTTACATATAATGATTCTATTTTAATTTCTTCTTTATTTGAAGGTAAGAAGTATACAGAGTGTTTAGATTATGTATACAAAGAACTTAATTGTACCTGTTTAATTGATTTTCTTATCAAAGTAAAACAAAGTAAGTTTACTAGTGTTGATGCTTCTATCAAATTGTCTGATAAAAATAAAGAAATATTAATTTTTGAAGAAAACTTCTTAACTAATCTTCCGGATAAAATTAACTATAATAAACAAATATATGATTATACTGTAACATTTACAGCTCCTAAAATAATTGATGGTTGTTTAAATAGTGTTTATTGTATAGATTCTATAGTATACGAAGGAGAAGAACTGAAACTAAGAACATTAGAAGATTATAATATAATACCGTTTAAAATTATAAACAACTGTAAGAAAGATTTTACAGAAATTTACGAACGTATACAAGAATCCTTTTTGTATTATATTAATGATGAATATAAAAGTAGATTTCTATGTAATATAGATTCAATATTAACAGTATTAAGTTATACGTTAATTGATAGCTACGAAAACTCTCTAAAAGAACAATTATTCCTTATGGAGAAATTTAATTTTTCTTATACGGATTTTGATAATATGAGTTTAGATAGAGGGAAAAAATTTATTAATTTAGGAATAAAAATATTAAATGAGCGGAATAGTCAGCAAACTCAAACAATTGAATAAATCTAAAGTCTTTTTACCTTCAATAAAAGAAGAAAAAGACATAGATAGAATCAACATTAACTTTCAAAGCAGGTTACAACAACAATTAAAAGATAACGATAGTGAGTTTGGAGTTGCTGTAAAATATCTATTACATATCAACGATACCCTTCAAAAACAATTACCTAATATCAGTTTAACATATATAGATAAATTATCTGTATTATATACTTGGTCAAGTAAGAGTGAAAAAGTAGATTTTACTAATCTACCAGAACTTGACGGAAATACGTCAATGATTGATTTTGGAGAAGCAAAGGTAGAATTTAAGTATAAAAACCCTACCTTAGATTACGAAAATACTTTACTAAAAGAAATAGTCAAAAAACCTACCATAACAGAATATGATTTCATATTCTTTGATACCTTTAGATTTATTAAAAGTATGTCATTTGAAGATGATATAGTTTATAATGTAAAAGATTTAAGTGTCAAAGAATTACATGAGATATATTCAAATCTCACATTACCTTCTATTAAGAATATTAATGAATCTATATCGGGTAACTTAAAAGATATAGAAACTATAAGAGCTATTGAGGGAGATTTATCGTTCTATACTGATTTGTAAATAAATATTTATAATGTCAGATATAGCTCTTTTTACCAAAGCGCTCAATTCATTAGCACAGAAGCAAGGCGATACTATTGCAGCTATCGAACTGCAAGGTGAGTCTGTGTCTACTGCTTTAGCTAAAGTTAATGATACAGTTAAAGATACTAGTAATAGACTTTTTAAACAGGTTAATACTGATCTATTAGATATAAGTCGAAACATAGTAGAAATAAAAAAATTCTTTCTTAAGAAGCAATTAGATCAAAAAAAGACTGAAGGTAATACAAGCACAGCAGATAAAGATATCAATGTTACTAGAGTTAATTCTGGCAAATTAGTAAAACAAACAGTACAGGTAAACAATACTCTCAAGAAATTAGTACAGTTATCTGAAAATGAATTTAAAGCAACAGAAAAAGTACGTACTGAAGCGAAAGATAAAGAACAAAAAGAAAAAGAAGATAGAGAGTTACGTAAACAACAATTAGAAGAATCTAAGTCTTTAAAAGGTAAGTTTAAAACATTAGGGGCACAAATTTTAGGTAAAGAAGACCCGTATAAAGATGTAAGAGAAAAACAATTACAAGGCGCGACTAAAGATGCGCAAGGCGGTAACGTACGTAGTTTAAGCGGAGCAACCAAAGACCCTGGTAGTGGTAAAAAAAGTGGAGGTATTATAGCAGCGATAAAAGGCTCTGAAATGGGGCAAAGAACAAAAAAATCTGCTGAGACTGTCAAAGACACTTTTCCGATTTTAAAAGATTTAAAATCGCTATTATTAATAGGTATTGCTGCGTTTAGCGGTTTATTAAAATTCATACCTAAACTATTAAAAGGTATAGTAAAGTTTGGAAGGTTGATAGGAAAGCTAGGTAGAGTTTTAGGTCGGTTTGCTGCAAAGATGTTTCGTGTCGCTGGTCGATTTTTAAGAGCTGTAGGTCGATTTGCTAAAAAAGCATTCGCATTTATAGGTCGGTTTTTAAAGGCTGTAGGTCGTATGGCGAGAACTATAGGTAAGTCTATAGCAAAAGTAATAACTAATATACTTAGTAAGATACCTGGTATATCAAAGTTTTTTAAACCTAAAGCAAAAGCAAAAGCACCTACTCCAGATCCTAAAGCAAAGCCAAAACCAAAACCATCTGGCGCTACAAAGGCGACCCAGGAAATAGCAAAGAAAAAAATACAACAAGAAACAGCTGAGGCAACTGCAAAAGCAGCTGCGTCATCTACAACAAAAGCTGTTGCTAAATCTGGCGGTAAGACACTAGTTAAATCTGGTCTTAAAAAAATTCCTTTAGTTGGAGCTTTATTTGGTATTGGTTTTGGGTTACAGAGAGCTTTTTCTGGTGATTTTGCCGGTGCTGCGTTAGAAGTAGCAAGTGGTGTTACTGGAGCTATACCTGGTGTTGGTACAGCTGCTTCAGCTGCAATAGACGTTGGTTTAGCAGCACGAGATATACATAAAGCGACAAGTGGTCTTAAGAGCGATATGGATTCAAAGGCACAGGAAATGTATAATGAAAAACCTATGCGGAAAGTAAATCCTGATGGGTCAGCTTACGACTCGATACCACTACAAGGATCTGGGGTAAACAGACCAAATTGGTCGCTGCCTCCTGCGCCTCCTGTAATGATGAACAATCAAACTAATACATATAATATAATGCCAAACAATATTAAACCCGTAATGGAAGGTGCTTATTAATGAATCATTTATTTAAATTTGTAGATAACTCGAGTTTTAGCGGTGGTGATATTGATTGTGAACCTGGTTTAGCAAACGCTATAGCTAATACTGTTGAGCGTATTAACTCTGGTGGTGGTTTAGGTGGTAGTACTGCTCCGACCGCTGAACCAGATGGTAATAGCACAATCAATGTAACTAAAGATTTTAAATGGACTAAAACTGCTAGAGGTTCAATTGGTAGAGAAGGTACACCTTCTATAGAGTTAGAAGAGCTTTATGTCGTACGACCAGCTTTTTATTCAAACTTAAACTTATTTTTAGATCAGCTCAATATCGGTACAGATTTAGTTGGAAATGGTTTATCTAATATATCAAAAGGTGTTGGTTTCGGAGAAGCTGGAGAAAGTATAACACAAGTACAAGGTAAAGTAACAGGCTTATTAACTAATGTACAGAAAGAAGTACAAGCTGCTGGTTCTAAAGCATTTAAAACTGAAAAACAAAAACCTATAAAATACTTAAAAGCCTATGAGGAATTATATGGTGTAAGAAGATCTGGGTTTAATTATAGATTACCATACTTAGAAGATAAGTTTAGATCTACTAGTAATACCTGGGGAGAGGACAAAGCTGGTGTTTCTTTTTTAGAAGGGTTGCCGTTAGTAGGTAATATCGCGGAGTCTATGAAAAGTCTAATGAAAGCAACAGCAACTGGTGTTGCTATAGATTATGCAAAAAGTTTTTCATATGGTGGTAATGAACCAGAGTATAGTTTTAGTTTCTACCTGGATAATACTAAGGACTCAGAGTACGGTCCTCAAAGTATGCAAAACAATATAGAATTTGTTACATTATTAATGTATCAAAATTTACCTAATAAACTCAATAGGTTAGCATTTTCTCCTCCGGTTATATATCGCGCGAAGCTACCAGGGGTGTTTTATTTTAATTATAGTTATTTAAGTAATATTACGGTTGAGTTTGTTGGTGTACGTAGAGAAAAAACAGTACGATTAAAGGTTGCGGAGTTTGGTAAAGAAGAAGAAAATATAATGATTGTACCAGAAGGTTACAAAGTAAATATAACTCTTAAAAGTTTATTACCAGAAACACGTAATTTTATGTATGCATCATTAGACGATAAAGTATTTGCTACACAAGAAGAAATAGTTGCCCGAGATTTAGAAAATATACCACAACCTGATCCATTCGCTCTCGGTAATATGGATCCATATTCAACAGGAATAGCATGATAGAAGATCTTAATACATATAGAAATAAGACACCAGGTATATCTAAAATAGATGATACTCGATATGAGAACATCTTTAAGATGAATAAAAATAATGGTTATTTAAATTATAACATAATAAAAAAAATAGATATTGGGGATGATTTGAATCCTGATTTCTTTTATGAGATAACTAATAACACAATTAAACCTTGGACTACTTTATCATTTCAGATATATGGTACGCAGGATTTATGGTGGTTAATTTGTTTAGTTAATAAAGTACAAAATCCAATTAATAATCCGGAATTAGGTAAAAAATATAAAATAATTAAACCAGACTTTGTTAGTGCTTTATTAAACTCTATTAAGTCTCAATTATAATGGCAAATGTAATTAAATCAATTTTTGGTGGAGATACTGATACTACTATAAAACTAGATAGTGACGGTACGCAGTATTTTTTATCTATCAAAATATTGAATTCAAAAGGAGAGTACAAATCATTTACAAGTACTTCTTTTGTCGAATTAACATTTGAGTCGGATTTTAACTCTCCATTTATAGCTGGGCAATTGCAAATAGATAATAGGGGTAATCAAAATTTGTTTAATAGTTTACCTGATGTATTTGATGAAATGCCTAAAAAAGTCAGACAGTATAGTTCTACTTTTGATGGTCAAGAGTTTTTATTTATACAAATACGTAAAAAGAACTTTAACACAAAAACATGTTCATATGCTGATGAAATCATGTTAGACAAACCATTTGTAATTACAAATACAATAAATTCTACTTTATCTAATAACACGATCTCTAATTATTATTTTACAGATCTTATAGTAGCTGATTTATTATATACAAGAAAAGAGTGGACTAGTAATGTATTAATAGGTAAGAACAAAAAGACCTTGAGTAAGTTTAGTAATGAAGAATTACAAGTTAATGGTAGCGCCGCTCTCAAAAGATTAATTACTGATTTTACATACCCTGAAATAATAGATAACAACGAATGGGATCGTGGCTTATCAACATTACAATATACTCTACCCAAAAATGCCCCAGCAATGCAAGCTATAACTTATATGTTAGAGAACTACGTTTCAAGTAATGAAGATTTAGGTATACTAACTTACTTAGGAGGTCAGTTTCAATTAACATCTTTAAAAGACATCTTCGCACAAGTATATCAAAAGAATAATAATCAAAAAATATTTAAAGAAAGATTTACCAATGCATTTAAAGTTCAAACTGAAGATACTGATGTAGTTTATACTAACAAAGAAGCAGAAAGATTATTACCTAATTCATTCCAGTTTATACCTATAAACCAAATTGATATAGATTTTACAGAACCAGACCCTATATCTGGTATTAACACTTTGATAGATCATAGTTTAATAACATACAACAATGGTAGTAAAACATTTAACCTTTTTAACAAAACAGGTACTGTTGAAGAAGTAAGAAAAGATTTCAGTGATTATTTAAAAACATTTCCTGATGCAGATGAAATAGAACTTAATGTACCAGCAAACGATTTTTATAAACTAAACAAAGTAACTAATTTTAATACATCTAATAGCCCGAGTCAAACTACATCTAATTCTCAAAAAAGCAAAATATCATTACAGAGAAAAATGCTACAATACTTATCGAGATGTAAATTTAAAGCACCCGGGAATTTTAATATATGTGCGAATAAATTCTTATACCTTACTGTAACGGTAAAAGAAAAGAATGACTTTTTAACTAAAGTACCTGGTTTTTGGTATATTACTAATTCTATTACAACCTTAAAAAGTGGTACATTTAGGACAGAAGTAACAGCATCTAAATTTGATAGACCAATACCAGAATGAGCGCGATACCAGTAAAAACAGGAGTACCAGATTTAATAAACACTAAACTTACTAATAGTGTTGATTTTCATATTGCATCAACAAACTTTTTATCTATACTTAAGTCATACGCTAATTATCTTGCTTTGGTAAAATATTATGATAGTTTAAAGTATCAACCAGACCCTATTACTGCCGAAGCGACATTTTGGGAAAACTTCGCTAACGGTAACTTAGACTTACAAGAGTTTGTCAAGAACCCTAAAGCTACAAAATACTTAAAAAAGATAGATGCTGAATTAGGTCCAGATCAAGTAATTAAAACTGACTCTGCTGGGAACCCATTAGTATATATTGATGCACAAGCTAACCTTGTAGCTGAAACAACAGACGGAGATATAATACCATTAACAACGAACAACACAGAGTTTGTTGAATCTGAAATTAATAAAATTGATACAAAGTTTGATATAGGTCAAGCGGATAGAAACGGAGAGTTTTTAGCATGGTGGGTTGATAGATATAATAAAGCTCACGCAGAGGTTAAAAAAATATTAGCTGATAAAATTAATATAGAAGACACTATATTACAAGAGTTGTCAGAGAGTATCGGTTTCTTATTCGCTCAATATCAATTACCGGGTAGCAGGTACACTCATTATGCAGACGATAACGTTGATGTTACTCCATATCCTTATAACAATGTTATAGATGAAAAACTATCATTTGACACTAAACTTAATATTATAGAATTAACAAATAGAACTGAAGCTATTTTTAGACGAAATATATCACAAGTAATACCATTCGCAAACATCGCAAAAACAGCACATGGTAGTAATCTAGTTACTGATCATTATCACTATGAGAGACTTAAAAAGAACGAACCAGAGTTAAATGAACTTATGAGTGATGTTTTAGGTAATGCCTATAAAATATTAGTATGGATGGGGTCTAATAAATTAAATAACAAGCAAAGAAATATCGCTGGGGTTCATGAAGTAGTTATAGAAAACTCTAAAGTGAATGTTGATATTCTAATGAATAAAATACAGAAACTGGAACGACCATTCAATAACGATGTACTTAAGTAAGTTCTTCTGGTTTTTTAATTTCAGAGTCTACCTCGATTACATCTTTTGCGTTTAACAAATTAGCTAATACTTCCTCTCTACTCATAGTTAAAGCATGTTTTTGATCGGAATATTGTAACTCTTTTTTGGATTCTATCTCCATAGCCTTAGCTTTTATTGTTGTACTAGTTTTCTTATCTTGTAACACGAGTTTGTTTAGAGTTTCAATAGCACCTGTAGACGCCTTAACTAATTCAGATAAAGCAGACATATTATCTGCTTCTGGTAAATGATGAACAACCTCTTTCATATTTTCTATCATCTCTAAACTATCGTGAATTAATTTAGATGACTTCTGTATGATAAAGTTTTCTAATTCTTCTTTTTTAATTTCTGGATGCTCGTTTGCGACTCTTTGAAGCTTTTTACTATCAGTAGGTAAGCTCTTAAGTTGCGAAATCAAATCATCTGGGTTAATATCATCCATAAAAATATTTACTTGAATTACTTATGTTTTAAACTATATTACCGATATATGAGCGAAGTTAAAATGACATTTGTTAAGACCCATAAGAGTGCTAAGTTACCAGAACGCGCCCATGCAAGTGATTCTGGTTATGATTTGACCAGTGTAGAAGAAATGACTATCCCTGCAAAAGGATCTGCGGTCGTCCCGGTTGGTTTAACGTTAGGTTATTTAGAACCTGGTTGGTGGTTTAGGATTGAACCAAGAAGCGGTCTAGGTTTTAAGAAAAGCATACAACCTCATCTAGGTATTATTGATAACGGTTATCGTGGAGACCTTGGAGTAAAACTGTATAACTTTAGTGGTTCAGATTGGGTATTACCTACAGGTAGTAAAGTCGCTCAATTAGTATTATATCCTCATATTACTGCAGACATTGAATGGGCTGATGAAGTTACGGGAGCTGATCGTGGAGATGCAGGGTTTGGTTCTACTGACAAAGCATGATGAAGATTACTGATATCTGGTGCGAAAAATATCGACCTACTACTCTTGACGAGATAGTATTAAAGAAAGATACGTTACAATATTTTAAGAACGTACAAGAGAGTGGTAATGTACCTAATATATTATTTGTAGGTCGACCAGGTATTGGTAAGACATCTTTATCAAAGATTGTAGTTAATAATCTGCTCAAATGTCAGTACTTATATATTAACGCTTCAGATGAAAACGGTATTGATACTATAAGAACTAAGGTTATTAACTTCGCTCAAACTAAAAGTTTATTTGGTGGTATTAAAGTTATCATCCTGGATGAGTGTGATGGGTTATCTATTGACGCTCAAAAGGCTCTTCGTAACTCTATGGAAGAGTTTCATGAAGTAACTAGATTTATTCTTACCGCTAATTACAAGCATAAAATTATTCCAGCTCTTCAAAGCAGATGTCAAATATTAGATATTGTATATGACAAATCCGATTATATTGAAAAGCTTATTTCTATAGTTAAAAAAGAAGATGTTAAAATATCAAAAGAAGAGTTCTTAAAGGTAGTTAACAATAGCTTTCCTGATTTTCGCAAAGGCATCAATAACCTACAACAATACTTTATATCAGAAGGTAAAGAAGAAGTAGATAGTAATTTAGATTCGTTTTTTACTGATATTATTGATAATTTGCTACCTCAAAAGAAATACACTAATATTCGGAAATATATTATAGAAAACGAACATCTATTTAGTAACGATTATGATTTACTTTTCCGTAAGTTATTTGATCATTTGTATGAATGTTCTTTATCCGAAGACAAAAAAAGAGACTGTTTAATAACAGTCTCTAAATATTTTTATCAAAATAGTCAGTGCATCGATCAGGAGATTAATTTCTACTCCTGTATACTCGACTTAAGCATTTAAATATTTTGCAGTATTTAACGTATAATCACCGTTAGGTACTTTAGTTGGTTGTCCTACACCGAGATCTTTATCTTCTACTACTTCTGGTTTTAACGTAGTATGATCTTTTTGATCGTTAGTAGGATCCTTTTGTGTACCACGAGCATCACTAGAACTAATAGCAAATTCTAGTAATTCTAGAGGAATAGTTAACTTCTGTGCATAAAAGCCCGGAGTAATCTCTACAGCGATATCTGCTAATTGTCTGTCTGAATCTGTATACTCAGTTTCATATACAGCCTTCTTAATTGTAGATAACATTAAATGCTTACCTTGCTCGGTTAGAGTTACTATTTCCTCAACATAATTTCTACGGGCTTCGTCTAAACCTTTATACCAATCAGAAGATTTCATCTTACTAGAAAACTTCACATAATCTCCAGCAATTGGTCCAGACTTCATAAACCTGCTTATTTGAGCCTCAAAAATTGTATCGAACTTACTCATTTAAATTATTTATTGTTTTTAGCACTTTTAAATTAAATAATTATAATGGCAATAAAGCTAGACATACTTGATAATGTAAAAAACAAAGATGCGTATCGTAAGTATACATACGCAGATTTACATTTAGACTTACAACTTAGTAGCAGAGTACCTGATAAACCTACTGGTGCTAGTAAAAATGCACAAGATTTAAAGTTGAGTTATGATGTTTTAGCTATATACAATTCTATTAAAAATATTTTCAATACTAAGAAAGGACAAAAGATTTTAACACCTAATTTTGGGTTAGATTTAGAACAATATTTATTTGATAATATAACCAAAGATAATGCAAAACAAATAGGTAAAACAATTTTAGAAGAGTTACCATTTTATGAACCGAGAATTACGGTAGAAAACGTAAGCGTTATTGCGCGACCAGATGCAAATGAGTATAAAATAAGTATATCTATCATTATACCTTCATTAAATAATAGAAAGGATAGTTTGTCTGGTACATTAACTGAAACAACATTTACATACAACTAATCATGGCTAATTTTACAGAATTTAATTTACCTACTGATGCATATACAGGGTTTGATGCTCAAAGTTTACGAGACCTAATTATACAAAGGCTCAATAACGACACTACTATATCTTTTACTGATCAAAATTTTGAGGGTAGTAATATATCTGCTCTCATAGATATAATTGCTTACTCATATCATACATTACTTTTTTACTTAAACCAAACTAGTTCAGAAAGTAATTTTAATGATGCATCATTATATGAAAACATAAACCGTATTGTTAAATTAATTGATTATAAACCAGTCGGTAAACAAACTTCTGTTCTCCCAGTCAATATACAAGCTACTGCAGACTTATCTGCAGGTTATTACACAATACCAAAATTTACTTTTGCATCAGCTCAAGGTAAAACATTTACATTTACATCTGATGTTACGTTTGAAAAATTTACTTCTAGTGTTGAAACAGTATCCGCTATTGAAAATCAACTTATGTATGAGGGTACATTAGAAGAGTATCCAGTAGTTAACCCTATAGGAGAAAAATTTGAAGTAATAAACTTACTACCTGGAAAAAATATAATAATTGATCATTTTAATATTTTTGCATATGTAAAAGAAAATAATGCAGAAAATAAATGGTATGAATGGAAAAGAGTACCTAGTATATTTTTAGCTAAACCAAATGAAAGAGTGTTTGAAGTACGATACAATGAAAATAAAACATACGAATTGACATTTGGTAACGGAGTTAATGGTAAACAATTAACTAGTAATGACCAAGTAGCGTTATATTATATTAAATCATCTGGTACAGACGGTAAGGTGACAAAAAACGCGCTTACTGATACTTCAATTAATGTTTATAATACTACCCAATATAATGATATATATAATAATATCAAAGATACATCGTTAAATTATTTAACTATAGAAAACTCAATCAACGTTAACGTTAATAATTCAGAAGATAGCACTAGTTTCGGAGAAGAAGAAAATGTACAGGACATAAAATTAAACGCACCAAAATTCTTTAGCTCTGAATATAAACTAACAACTAAACCGGATTATAAAAGTTTTATTGAACGTAATTATAAAAATTTAGTATACGATATACAGGTATTAAACAATAGTGATTATACTAATGATTATCTACAATATATCAATAACGATTTAGAATTAACAACATATTCACAAGATACAAACGCACTATTTAATCAATATTATTTTGCAGATAGTTCTAATTCAAACAACATATACTTAGTTATTGTACCTAATTTACGAAAAAATAAATCAGTTGTTACAAGATCAAATTACCTCTCTACATCTCTCAAGGAAAAGATACAAACTGAAATTCAAGATTATAAATTACTCAATAGTGAAATTTTATTTCTAGATCCGGTTTACTTAAATCTAGATGTTTCCGCTACATTTACTGATGATGGAGAAGTAAATAAACTAACCTACAAAGATTATACCGAACTACAAATAACAAAAGAAGCTCGAGCTTTAATAAATGAAGAAGATTTAAAGAGTAAAGTTTATAATACAATAGTTGATTATATTGACTCTATAAAATTAGGAGGTACAATTGATGTAAGGTATCTCACAAATCTTATTGAAGAAATACCTTATATAACAAAAATAGAAACATATAGAACGGATTTAGAAAGAGCTATATCTGGTTTATCGTTATGTATTTTTAATCCTATTTATAACGGGAGAGATCATAAAACTATAGATACAAGATTACAATTAAGACCATATCAAATACCATATATAGAAAATAAACAAACCTTAAAAAACAAAATTAAAATAAAAACCACTAATAAAAGCCAACGCGTTGTTGAATACTAATGAGTTCTTCGTCCCATAATCCAGGTTGCCCTTTATCTATACCAGTACCTATTTCTATTACGGTAAATACATCTGGCTCGCCGGTGAGTCCTCTATCTGGAGTTCACAGTCTATCAGCGACTCATGGAGGTTTCACTCGCATATCTAAGTTTACATTTAACCCAGTACTTACATCTACTGGGCTTGATATTAATGATTATTTACCATCAAACATCTCTACAGTGTATTCTGTATGGGATTTTGGAGATGGTTATAGCTTGAGTGGTGCTGATACATTCACTAATGCGACCCATGTATATAATGTACCAGGTGTGTATACGGTGTCTTTATTTTTCTACGATTTGAACGGAAATCCATATTTAAATACATTAAGTGAAACAGTGTCGGTTTATAATTATGGAGAGACATTTCTTGAGTTAAACAAAGAAGATAATCAAGCAGAAGGGTCAAATGTAACATTTAATACGAAAAAAATATTCGCCGGGAAAAAGGAATTATTTGATATTAACGTCACATCTACATGGCAAGATGTACCAGTAGATGAAAAGTTTACTTTATACTTAACTGCAAGTGGTAGTAAATCTAAAGCATATGATACAAATAGTAAGTATTCTCATTTAATGCCATTCAATGCATTTTACGATGAAAATAATAATCTTTTAGAAAATAATGATTTAGATATTTCAAAAAAACTCAAACCAAAATATTATGCAGTTGAACCAAGTACAAATAAAATTTGGCAAATAGATATTTCAAAGCTAACAGTAGAAGAATTAAAAGAGGTTAATGTTGATGTATATAATTTAGCTCATTCGACAAAAGATACTATTGTTGATAATGAACTAGTCGCTGTAGGTTATAACTCAACATCCCAAACCTTCTTAACTGGCAGTACTGATGGTACATCTGTAAAATTTAAATACCTAGATGACACCCCAAATATATTGGATACTGGAACAGGGGTAAGAATTTTAGCAAAATTAGATACAAGTAAGCATCAGTCAAAAGGGTTTTATGTTGATGAGTTAAGCGGTAATTTAAATTTATCTGAAAAAAATTATTTACAAGGACCTGGGTTTTTAATAAAAAATGGGCCTGGTATATTAACAGAGATTGTTAGAGTTGATCCAGACTTTAACGATATATTTTCTTTTACATCTACTGGTGTACCAGAAATGTCGAGTATAGACTATAAAAGACAGGGAGATAAATTTCAAGTATTTGTTGCTTTACAAGATATAAATAAGAGTTTAATTAAAAACTACCCGGTATATAATAAAGCAGCAAATTTAAATAATGATTTCTCTTTTCTAGCTCAATGGGTAAGTGGTTCCTATACAAGCGATGTTAGTAGCATTAGTACTGAATACTTTCCATATAACACTTCGACTAGCACAACAGAATTAAGTAATTTTTTATATTTAAACGTCAATCCGCTAAGCGCCGGAACATGGTCCTTAAATGTAACAGCTAGAATAGATAGTCTGAGCGCTAGTTTTAGTGATACTAATTACGTTGCAAATCGGTTTTTCAACGCAAATGTAAATTCTGGAAACTCGGGATTATTATCTGGTTCAAAAACCTTTACAGTACTACCTTCAACTAATGATGTCGAGCTGTATAAACAAAATGAAGATGTAGATTATTCTCAAGTATTAAAAGGTTATAGGTTTCAATCCTTTTTACATGAATATGAAAAACTGTTTGATGGTATTTTCACATCGTTTGTTGGAGAAGCTAGCTCTAGCCCTACTACATTCGGTAAAACTATAATAGAGAAAATTGCTAACTTTACTTCTAATCATAGTGATGTTGATAGTTGTAATATTAGTCAATTACAGTCTTTTTATGATTTATTCAATGAAGACGTAGATATATTATTACCTACAGCCCCTCCAGGGTTAAAAAGATTGTATGACTTATTAAGCATTAAATTATCAAAATTACTAGGAGACTATACTAGAGAACAACAATTAAGTACTAACTTTTCTACGACGTCTGCCGAAGCTAGAAATATAGATCTTGAAAATCCTATAACTACATCAACATACACTGTTACTGCTTATACGGAGTTTGTCGCGCAACAAAAATTTAATAATGAGTTTATTTTGATTAAACCTCAAAAAGTCGCGACCAAAAATGTAGATGGTACCTCGTCAGGTATATCAACAACATACCCATTATCTGCTTATAACGTTTACAGTAACTGGGGATGGCCGCTAGATACATCTGTATCAGGAGCAGATGGTTTAGATAAATTTTATAATTTTTATCCATACGTAGAATATAATAGAGAATCAACTGCTCATAATATTGAAAATAACGTAATAGATTATACTAATCAATATACAGGAGTATCTAGGACAGTATCTGCTGTTAGTGCATGGGAGGATACTGGAGGTGTTATTTATAAGAATTTAGATTATCAAATAAGAGAAGGACTTAATTTATGACAGTAGATTTAAATACGACTAACCCGCTTTCTTTTATTGAATGGAAGCAGTATTATAATAATATACTTGAAGCGTCAGAGCTTTCTAGTTTGTACAATAGTTATCTTGTCGAATGGAAGGATAATAAACTTACTACAAATACAAAAAAAGATAGTTTTGTAAAAGAACTATATGTACAATTTTTAAATAGTATTTCTACTGATACTCTTGATCCATCTACTAAAAGATTTTTAAGTCAAATAGATACGGATAATAATTATGAATTAGAACTCGCGGTTCATTATTTTACTGATATTACTAAACAACAATTAGTTAATATAAGAGAGTTAAGAGATGAAAGTAAATTTAGTAATGTAAAAAACAAACTTAAAACATCTAAAAAAGGTATAGAGTTATATATAAAAAATTATATTTCTAAATTACTATCTATCAAAGAATTTATTACTAAGGAAACGAACACTAAAGTAAGTGATATCAACATAAGTAAGATTGCTAATTCAATAAAGATAAACTTTGACAATTATGCTTCTGATGAGCACTTATATGATATACATAATTTAAATAAAAACGTTGTTACTGATTTAGGAAAAAGAGTAAGAGAAGAAGCTCCTAATATAATACAATTGTTTACTATTAACAAAGATGGTAAAAAGTTAAAAGTACAAACAAACAATATTAGTACTCCAAATAGTTTGTTGGGTATAAACGAATACTTTGAAGATTATAAAAGATTACCGTCGAGATATTTTCGTAATGAAATAAAAGAATTAGCTAATTTAAAATATACTATAGAAAAAAATCTTATTGAAAAGTATATTGCTAATGATTTATATCTAATTACAGGTAATAGAGAAAAGGCTAATATTGAGAAAATATTTAATAGTACTAACCCTACTAATAATTTAACTCAAAGATATGGTCCAAATTTATATAGAGATATAATAAACAGAAAAAATACTAATATATACCCATATCAGTTATCATATAAGAATACAGGGTCGACTAATTTTTATTCTAAAGGAGTAACGTTCAACATACAACTAAGTAGTGTTAATAGTTGTGAGTATATTGTACCAGATCCTAATTTATATGAATCTGGGTTAAAACCTATAGGGTATATTAAGAATCCCGAAACCAATGAAACAATTGGTAACCTTAAAATAAAACAAATAACTCCATTAGTTTTTAGTAATAAAAATGACAGAATAAAAAACAACGATTTAACAAATAATGTTGAATTTTATGATAACAAAATTTTACGAACATATGGGTATCAAAGTCAAGAAAACAGTTTAAACTATTCAATTGCTGGTATAAACAAAAGAGAGGATACAATAAGCTTTTGGGAGGATAAACCGAATCAAATAAATTGGAAAAATACTGATACATACCCTGTTAGTGTTCTCAATATATACCCTGAAGCTGAGCGTTTAGAGGATTTATTAATTAATAATAAAACTGGTATAAAACTGAGAAGTGATATATACGGTAATGAATTTTATTTTATCAAACCCGTACATCCGAAACGATTTGCCGGTACATCTTATATCACTAGTTCAGGATCAAGTTCAACTACAGAATGCATTACAAGTGCAGAATATTATGATGGTTTATTTTTTAGTGGAGCTCTATGTGCTATATCAGCTGCAGAATATGAAACATACGGTACTGTTTGGGATGTAACTTATGACTCTGCAACAACTCAACTAACAGGTATATATGATACATTTATAGTAAGCGACGGGATAACATGCGATGGTGATACAGAGCAATTTAACGCTCCTATGAGTACAGCGTCGTGCAATGATATACATACTATGGGATTATCTTGCGGCTCGGTATCAGCTGTATCCGCAATTGAATGTGGAACATTTTTAAATCATCCAGGTAATTCTACGGATTTACTCGAAGTATATTTTACAGATACAAGTGTACCTTATATAAGCGTGAATACAAGCTCTATATTTACAGGTACTACAACAACGTATGAAGCAACTGGAACTAACAATCCTACAGTTTCATCTATACCTTTATATGAACATACATATGAAACAAACGGAGAAGTGTATGTTCGAAATGTTTATACCCAAAAAATACAAACGTTAAATCAAGCTATGAGCGGTATTTTGAATAAACATACAGGTTCAACTAGACTTAGAATACTAACTAGTAGTTATATACAAGATTTTGATATTATTGAAGATACATTATATATACAGACATCTGCAGAAACATTAACTGAACGGTATAAATTTAAAGATGGTATTTTTAAGAATAATGCTAGTTCGAAATCTATAATATTGTAGTAAATAATTTATATGTTTAGCGCTAAAACATCAGATGTGTTTTATAACGATGAAGAAAAGGACTTATACGTATGTCAAGTAAGTGCTATTTCTGCTGAGCGATGTGAACCTGGGTTTACAGATGAAATTACATTTGGCGCATTACCTATAATTTATAAAATAATTAAAGGTACAAATAAAAAGACTGTAGTATATCCTAAAAATCTAGATACATTTTTAACTGATACAAACTCAGATCTATTCGCTCTCACAACTAAATGTACAACAACATCTGCAACTAATTTTAGTAGTATATCAAAACCATTAGTTAGTTTTAATGAAAACTCAGAAAGATATTCTGTTACATTTCTAGGTAGATACGAAACCTCTGCGGATGGTATTAGTATAAACAATTATGTTTTTCAATACGTAGATGATAGTTTTCATTTGCTAGACTATAAAACATATGTACCAGAAGATAAAAATGAGAGTATAAATGTTGATGCTCGAAAATATACTTTTGAAAATGGTTTTATTAATTCTGATTATTATGCCGCTGGTAATACTATAAGACACAAATACGGTAGCTGGTATAATGAAGCAGAAGTAGATACAACTGAAAGAGCTCCAAACTATATGGTAGCTCCGACATATGTTGAGTCTACAAGTTCATTAGGTTTTAATTTAATACAAGATGAATTAACAGACCAAGATGCTACTACACAAGCTATTACCGGGGATGCAAACTTTCCGTTTATGTATTCTGGTGGTTTTATTACAGTTAACCCAAAATACGCTGCGTTTGATCCTAATGATTCTATAAGAGTAGAATTCCAGGCTAGATCATTTAATGTCGCGACTCCTACTGCATATGCCTCGACTCAAGCAACAGATGGTTTGACCGCGTCTAGATGGATTCAGCAATACTCTCCTTCTGGCCCGGGAGAAGGTTTTTGTGTTTATTTTTATAAAACTCCTTTATCAGGTTACTACACTATACCGAACGGTGTTGGTGATACGTTAGGTTATTCTCCTTCTCAATTTTCATCTCTTGAAGTTGCAGGTACTATAAACAAAACAATCGGTGTATACGAACATTCTAGCTGGAATCCTCTATCTGGAGTTAGTGAAAGTGGTACCTTATTAGACGGTAAAAAATCAGATACATTTTTAGGTATAGGTTTTGATATAGGAGGGAGTTTTGGTGTGGAAGGGAGCAATGATAAACCTGGTTGGTTTACATATCAAGATACCTCATGGACTGCTACTCCCTGCTCTGTCGCTGTACGTGGTAGTTCATTTTATAATAATAGAGTACTTGGAGCAGTAGCGCTTTCAAGTATTGCAGCTGCTTCTGCTGCCCCGATGCATACGTCTGCTGCTAATGCTGAATTTGTAGACTACAGAATAGATTTAACTAATAAAGGTAACGACCTAACAATTTATAATAAACTAACTGGTGATACAGATTATAATATAATTCTACAACTTAGACTAGATAAGCTGTATAGCAGCGAAACAGAAAGTTATGTTCCGTGGAATGGAATGAAGGAAGGTAACAAGCTTCCATTACTCAATGTAGGTTTATCATTTACAACTAGTACTAAAGTCAGTCAGTTTGAATTAAAGAAATTTAAAGTATCTGGTAATAAGATTACTAACCCATGGGAGAAGAAAAAGAAATTAAAAGAGTTTGAAAGTATTGCTCCAAAAGATAATGTAACAAACTATATCAATAAATCATCTGATAATTTAAGACAAAGAACCATAGATAAAAGTGTTGCTGAAGTTGATATAATTATACCATCTAAATGCGATACTGTAGCGATAGAAAATAGTAATGCAGAAATTACATTATGCGATTATAGACCAGATGAAGAACAAGAACAAGTAGAAGCAAAAGCTACCGGTGTTGTAACAGAAATAAAAAGAACAGTCGAACAACGACCAATCGCTGAACCTCCTATAGAGGAACCAGAAATTGAAGTAGTAGATAATATACCATTGATACTGCAAGATAATTGGAAGTTATGGTGTCAAGGAGAAAAATTTACGAGTTTTGATGACGGAGATACAAAGAAAGGATATCGATCTGCATACGGAATATTATATAATGAACTCGTAACAAATATAGCAGGTCAGCAAAGAAAGTATATTTTATTCGCGAAAAATACAAATCTACCAGCTTCTGGTACTATCATTGAATCGAAGTGGTCTGAAACTTTTCTCAGTACTCCAGGGTCGTACTGGACACAACTCGTAATACATATATTTAACCCTTACACAGGATCGAGATATCCGGAAGGGGAATATATTGACAATGGTCTAGATGATACAGGTTTTATTGTCGGAAGCGGGCCTCAACAGCGACAAAAAATAGAAAACACACCATTTACTATACAATCTTCTACCGGGAGAGAGTTAGAATATTTGTGGGATATTGGTTTTATGAACTCCATATACCATCAATCTGCGTTAGATAAGATATCAGAACTATTTTTTAGATCAATAAAAGGACAAGAAAATCAAATGTTTTGGTCGATTGGATATCCATTTAATGTAGATGATAAAAATATAGAATTAGCTGGTTTTGGTCTAGCAGAAGTTTATCCTCTTGACGGAGATGTATTTGATATAGATAAAGTAACTATTACTCCAATAACGGAATTAACCGAACCATCCCAACTAGATGCCTGGGTTGCAGAGGAAAACTTCACATCATGTAAAGTAGATACTGGTACAAAAGGAAAAGGGGAAGGGATTGAACCACTTCCACTATATAGAGAATTATAATTAATGAATACATTTACTTATAACGTTATAGCAGCAACAACCCCAGGGTCAAATGGGAATGAGTTTTCGCGTTCACAGGGATTGACTGGTGTAACTAATGTAACATTTGATTTTAGTCCTTTATCCTCTTATGACTTAACTACAGATAAAAAGGTTAATAAAATAATAGTAGATCTCCATGAAGACGGTATTGAAGATATTACTATAAATAGACCATTGTCTGGTACTACAATACAACCTATATCAACAGTTAGTTTTAGTCATATTTTTGAACCAACGTTTTTTGATGGTGAGAAACGTAATATATATTTTTCAGTATTTAGAGACGACGGTGAAGTTGATATCGTAACGCTATCTTTAAAACTTTATCACTCTCCATTATCAGGATATGAAGATATTAATCTATTAAAAACTGATTATTTTAACGATTCGTTGGACGATGAAAAATTATTGTTAACTTTTATTAATAATAATCCAGAAAACTTAGGTTTAAGTCTAATGGATATAAAACCTGATTATGCAGTATTTAACCCAGCGTTATCCGGGAGTCAGTATCAGAATACAAATACATTTAATGTAGGGTTTACAACAAACTATATTTTAGCTAACGCATCTCAATCTAATACAGGTCCTCATATACATATTGCTCTTTCAGATATATATGATACTAATACTGGAGAAGTTAAAAACAATGGTAGAATATCTCTTAAGTTTAGAACTAGAGCTCCATTGCCTGGTATGGGTACTGCTGCTCCTGAGGATGTATTAGTTTTAAATGCAAACCCAGAACTTTTTTATGTACCTCTAACTGCTAATTCTGGTTTTACTCATTTGAGCGGAATGATAACATGGAACTGCGGTGACTTATTAAAAGATATAGACTTAACTACAAAGACAATTTCAATACCATTAGTAGATATAATTGGTACAAGAACGAATTTAGCAGACTTTTATTTTACATCATATAATGTAGGAGCGGGTGTTTCATCATCAGACAACGCTGTACCAGATGGTGGTTACTTCTATGTTGATCTATATGATGTTCAAAGCTGTGATACAATTAATACTACAACCAGTACAATGACAGCTTTTGTAAATTATGGTAGTAGTAATTAAACAAATAACTAAATAATTATATGGCCTTAGAAGACGAGATTATTAATATAGCAGATATCGATATAAGTACAGAAATACTTAAAGACGATAAACTGTTGATAGAAACCAGTAACGGTACTAAATTAGTAGCGTTTAAAGATTTTGTTATTGGTGAAGATAATATATCTTTTAAACAAAAACTGTTAGATGTTGCCGCTATAGGTTCAACACAAGCAACAACAACATCTGTTACCGGTTTTAATATACTCAGCGAAAATACTTCTCCCGGCCATGTTACAAGATATGCTGATATAAGCGGTACAGTTGAATTAGGTAAATTTAATTATAATGCTATAGTACAGCTAGCTGCTCTATCAGGAACGACTTCTAATAATACGGCTAGGATTAATGAGGCTATAATTAACTTAGAGAAGTTAGGGGACATACTCGCTAATACAGATAATACTGCTCTCAATAGTATCACACTTACAACTTCAGCAGCTAACTGGGAAGTAACAGGCCCTGTTAACGGTACAGGAGGTTACAACATTGAAACCGGTGGGAACAAAGTTACAATGGGATTCTCAAATATAGCACTGAACCCGGCTGAAACAAATACAAATGTAACATTTCAAGCATCACCGTTTAAATGGACAGCACCATCAGCTACCGGACAAGGTTTTGATAATCCTTCAAGATTTATGATTACTGGTTCTTTTAGACAAAGTGGAAGGGGTGATCGAGCCAGTGGTCCAGGTATGGCGAAGCCCGGTGAAATTGTCATCTACAAAAATAATACAGAAATCTTTAGGTCTCAGACTTCTGTTATAGGAAAAAAGGAAACCGGTTATAATTATTTTAGCTTTGTTGAAACAATAGGTATTAATGATATAATTACTATAGACAACCCAATGGCCAGTGGAAATGACGGTGGAAATGTTACATCAGGTACCTTTAGAGGTTTTAAAATAGGTTAAATGAGCGTTCTATCTATAAACAACGGTACAATAGTTCCTATCGAGTATAGTCATATGCACGATAGCGGAATACTATTCCGTAAATATAGAGAAGTATTTGACTTTGGATTATCAATTAACAACTATTATATTAACAAAAATCCAAAAGATAAAAAAACTAATTATAACACTCAATACACGTTAACTAATTTACAACCTTTATCTACATTAGTAGAGTTAGATATACCTTACACGAAGTATGCTACGAGCAAATTTACAACTACTATTAAACTTGATACATCATTTTTAAAAACCAATTTTACTGACTATGCTGATGGTAGATCTGAATTAGAAGTATCGAGCATGTTTAGTAATTTAAGTAGTGGTTTCTTTTATACTTTTACTATTACAAGCTTTCCAACAGGTATAGCAAATATAGATGAAGAAAGAATAATTATATCCTCAGAAGAAATTGTAGGGAACCAATCAACTACTTGGTATTTAAGCGCTCCAAAAAATCAAAATACATTTGCTAAATGGACGTCATCTGCTCCTACAATTGCTGATCAAACTTTTAGATTCACACTTGAAGATAATACATTAATGATTTTTAGTGCCCCTAATAATCTAGGTATTGCTTCAGGTAATATAGGAGCGGGTAATATCGGTGTAGGTATTGGATCTACTACAGAAAATATAGCTACAAACGTTGCAGTAATTTCTTCTAATGAGTTATATTGGCGAGCCCCAGGTATATGGCAATCTACAGCTAGTGAATTGTCTACTGGTCAATTTACAGTTAATAGAAAAAATTTAACTAAAGATAATAATAAAATACCTAACAGTTATGTAAAGTACACATCTTCATATAATGCTGATATTGTTGATCTCAATACATCTACAGTAACAGAAAATATTAGTAATAATTATTTTGTATATAGCAACAATTATAACTTTTATCATAATAAAGATAGTGAGCAATTAAACACAGTGTCTGTTCATGCAGATCTTTTTGCTTTAAAGAACCAAGCTACCTTACATGAATATTACGCAGAAAATAATCATTTCAACTCTGAACCAAATTATTTGAATAGAGTGTATGAAAAAATTCATGGTGGAACTAATCAACAACGAGGCTATGAGAAAGTAGGGTTATCATATAATATTGGTACCTATGATATGAATTTTAAACCTAGTAAGCTAACATATTTTACAACTCCAAATTCATTAGCACCATATACTGTTTTAAATATTAAAGACGCGAGGTTAGAAAAACTAGGTGCCATCGCTGGAGATAGCCCGTTACTGTCTGATAAAGTTTTTAAAAGAAGAGAGAATATAAAGAACAATAATTTTACTGATGGTGTCGACCCTACTTACTTATGTAGTTGGTTATCTGGAAATAAAGACGGTGAAACTAAATGGGTTGATAGATATTATAACCCTAGGATACAAAGCTTTCCGGATGCGCTCTCAGGATCAGATCAAACATATTACAATGTAGTGACGAGTGCTAGCGCTCAAACAACAGAGGTATTTGATGTTTCTTCAAGTCTAGCTTTTGAGCCGAACAATGATTATGCAATCTATCATATTGGGTCAAAAGATTACGAACAACTGTTTAGATCTTATTCGAAATATGACAAAGCAACAGATCTAGAATTTTTAACTGATAAAAACGTCCCTACTACAACTAATAAAGTTTTACAAGATAAAGAGCTAGTTTTTGATGGAGAGAAATACGGAAAAGTAACTCCTAATATATCTGGAGACTTTAGCGTAAATATGTGGCTCCATACTCCGGATAATTCTCAACCATTTGGTTATCTCATTGCCGGTAATTATTTTGAAGAAGGTTTTGGTATATTCAATACGGATCTAGTAACACCAAATATTATACTACCTATAAATAGAAACACATTACTATTTTTAAATAATGATTTAGAAGTATATGATAAAGTTACTCTCACAGATAATGGCCATATTATTAATATCAAAGGTTTAGCGAGAAAAGATAATTTTTCTGAGTTTTATGTCTTAGGAGAAAATAATATTATCTACGTTTTTAATAGTAATAATAATTTAATCAGTAAGATAGAAAATCTAAAAGACTCCACAGCAACTATAGATGATTGGGATGTAGGAGATGATAGGTTAAATGTTTTGTTTAATCCTATAAATTATAAGCCTAATAGTAAGACTGATAAACCTTACTTCACATATGATATTAATACCAACAAATCATCAACGAGAGTGTCTGTTGCATCAGCTGATACTAAAGGCAAAAAAGGAAAAATAATTCGCAAAGACTGTAAGACATATATTTTTGAAGTAGATTCAGAAAATGGTTTCGGTAATGAAATAGCGTTTGATAGTGCTGGGAAAGCATATACAGTAAGACAAAGCTATCCTGATAATTTAACTAAACCTCAAAATTATGTACAAAAAGGTTCCCCTGCTATACAAGAAGCGGAGAACGATAGAAAAAATATAATAAAATCTGGTTTAGGTAAAAGAAGTACTATTCATGGTGTGTTGGTTGACGATGAAGATAACATTATTGTATTGCATGATAATAATATTATTTCTATTTTAGATAATGATCGTAAATTAAAAACAACTAGAGAGTTCTGTAATTTAAAAAATCTTATAGCGCAACAATCTTATATAGATTTGATATATGATTTTGAAGATGGAGTCTATAAGAAATATATTTTGTTTGTACAAGAATTTAATGATGGTTTTAGATTAACAAAAATTAATGAAAAGCTAAAAATTATTAGTACGAAAAGATTTTACAGTACAGCAACTGATCCGTTTAATCTATGTGACTTAAAGCTAACAAAAACAATCACATCATATTCTTATCTTCGTAAAACTGGAGCAAATAAAAATAGATTCAAAGCAGTAATAAAAGCTAAACCTAAATTTTCCTCAACTGGTATTATTCCTAAAGACAGACAAGAGATAGATTTCGATATCTCTACTCTCAATACTGGATACAATCATTTCTTCTTAAACGTATCTATGCGCAAAGGTTTCATGGAACTGTATGTGAATAGTAAACTATATAGTAAGATAAGATTCCAAGCAGGAAGATACGCATTAGATAATGTTCTTGGTACTGGGTGTTATATAGGTGCTGTGAGTACTCCATTTTATTTAACATTTGCGAATAGAATATTACAACCTAAAAAATATTTTCTCAAAGATATAAAAATTAAAGGTTTAAAACTATATGATAAAACTATGAGCTATTTTGAAATGTTAGCTCATTACAATTATCATTTAGGAGAAAAAGACTTAATATGGTCATACCCATTAGGTCAAAGAACTTATATTGATACAATAGATAAATTGGTTAAGTTTACTCTACCAGAGCGTATAAACAATAACTATCGTCTAACGTTGAACAATACTGGCATTAAAGACGAGAAATTAAAAGATAAGATAAAAGAGAAAATAAACGACGAAGTATTAAAGCTTACTCCATACTATGATAAGCTTGATGATATTGTTATAAGCTAACGCCAATACTTATGAGGATAATCTGGCGTGTTCTCTTTACGTATTGCTTCTGTCCAATCTACATCTAAACCTTTATGATATAAGTTATGGTTTAATGTGTTTGTATCTGGACTAGGTTCCCAGGTCCTAGCTAAAGCAAAGAGCTGATTTTTCTCATATTCCTTTGCATGCACAACTTGACAAAATTTATTAAGGATAGATTTTTTAGGCGGAGGGTTTATACCTCTTTCAATCTTTCGCCAAACTTCATATTCTATTCTGAGTATTTTTGCTAGCTTAGTAATGTTTTTAAACTTCCGAGAACGAAGCTCAACGACGTATAAATGAAACTTGTTCAATTACCGGCCTGATAAAAACAAAGCTTTAATATTTTCTAACTCAGCAACGACTTGTTGCGCCAGATAATGTTTAGCATTATCAGAGCCTTCCATTATTAGAGATCGGCCTTGATATGTATGCTCATTTACAATCTGTCGATACTTGTTAATCATACCGTCTAATGCGGCATATGTTTCTCTTGGTTTTGTTCTTTCGAATTCTGATGGGTTCATATAATTATTTAGCTTTAGGGGATACAACATGCACGCCTGATCCACGACCAGTAAATCTACCATAAGGATTTAGTCGCCGATAATCAGAGAAGTTCTCCGCTGAAACAACCTGACAGTCTCCAGCAGTCTTATGACCATACACCATAATACCTTTCGGTCGAGAAATATCAGGTCGTCGAAAAGCACAGGGTTTACAAATCTTAAGATTGAGATTCGCTCGCTCTTGCTCAATAGGATTACCACAAACACATTTCATACAAAGATAATATGCAAAACAAGAAATTAAATCAAGCAGATTTTTTAGATAGCTTTTCTAGTAACCTGTAGATGTCTTTGAATTCGTTTTTATATTTGCGTTCAAATTCTCGCGCATCTGCTTCCCATGGATTTTTATAATACGTATCCGTACAGTCATCACAATCTTGTACGGAGTAATTTAATTTAGATTCTGAAACTCCTAATATGTTATCTTGTATCCAATGTCTTAATTCATGAAGGTAATGACAAACGAATGTATCAAAAACCTTTTCCTTACTTTTACCGTTTTGATCTAACTGACTAGTCAAATAAATCTCATCAAAACCGAAAAAATATCCACTACAATCTGTCGGTTCTTTTATTATTTTAATTATCGGATACCTATCTTTATTATAACGGCGGATTTGATTCAATAATATATTCGTAGTCTTTTCCACTAAACGAATATCCACATGTTTAGATTTTAACCATTTCCGCACATTCCATGATGATTTTAATGTGACAGATATCATATAAGTATTTAGGCAGCGACTCTTACGCTATTTTAATTATTTGCTGCTTATCCGAACGGCGCTCTCTACGTTCGTTAATACTTATAATATATCACAGAGAATAAAAAAAAGCCTCAGTCTCCTGAGGCTCTGAATCTATGTTGACGAGTGTCTAATTAGTTAGCATTGAAAACCACCGGTTCTAGCTTGCTCGTCCGGAGAATGTTTAAAGCTCTACGCTTCATCCGATCAAGCTGCCCACCAGGAACATTCATGCTACCGATTCGATTTTGAACATATTCGTGATTCCCACGTTCAATAGCATTAGCTAATCGAGTGGTATTTTGATGGTGATCCACATACTCAGTCACAGCGTTAAACGCATCCCAACGAGTGCGACCTAAATTACCAGCTCCATTCTTAAACAAAGCAGTAATATCACTATGAATGTTCATAGTACGGTCATCCTCTTCATTCTTCACTGGATACAGTTTATTCAAGAATGTGGTTAGCTCTTCTTTGCTGATCACTTGACTATCTAGATCGCTAAAGCTCTTGTACATACTTGAGAGCTTATCCATATTTTTATGGAACAATCCACGAACCATATCGATCTTCTTTTCGTAATTCGAGAAGTGCTGGATACGCAAATCTCTAGTCGACTCTTGTAGCAACGAAACGAACTGATTGTTACAAAAACCGCGTTTCGAGTTCGGGTAGATAACGTTAGAGACAATACCATCATGACCAATCAACATCGTGATCATTGAGTTGATTTCATCTCCATCTCTCCCTGGCATATTAAACGTATATTTTTTAGGAAGAGTTGCTTGAACCCAAATACGACTACCACCGCGCATCACTCCTGCAGCTGAATACTCTCCACCATACATTTGTCGAACTTCATCAAACGCGTCGATCAATTCAGAGTTCTGAATCGGGGTATACTTCTTACCAACGATACTATAAATATCTCCAGAACGTGTGTTCTTAATACCATAGAATCGCCCGAACTTATCATCTCCAGTCAAATCACTAAGATTGACTGCCTCTACTTCAAAGTCAAGTCCGAGCTTATCATACAAGTCTGACTTACTTCTGATCTCACTGTTTACTCCTTCAACTGGAGATTGAGCGAATTCGTTAATATTTTCTAACGCAACGTTTTGGTTATTAATTATCATAACAAGAACTATTATAGACTGTCTTTTATTTTATGTCAACTATTTCTTTCTTCTGGAAACGCGAGTCTTAGTAACGGTGACTGTAGTACGAGTCTTGATACCTCGACTAGTCGTTTCCTTAACTTTCTGACGTGTAACTTTTTTTGCCATATTTTTCCTTTCTAATGTATGAACCTTTTCCCTTACGAGGCTTGTGCACTCTTGTTCCTGTGTTGAATAACACTCTTGCTCTTACCCTTTTCATATCGTCTCACTTTGATTGAAAACTTCCGCTTATTGACCTGAATACGCATCTTAACGCTCATAAGGTAATTATATTTATGCCAGAGAGGTCATCAACTATTTTTCTAAATAGATATAAAATAAATAGACTGGATTTCCTCTAAGGTTAAGTTCACGAATTTATGCTCCTGTGGTTCGAAGAACGCAAGAGTTGGAGCCCCATCAGAGTCTGCTAGCACAATAATATTAATTGCATGAGCTCCACCAACTCTTCGGATATAATAAACTTCTCCCACTGCTGGGGAAGCAGCTTTAGGTTTAGATTTTTTAACGTAAGATTTTAAAAAGACAGTAAACGCTTTCGCAAAATCATCACAATCGCTATTATTTTTCTCCCATTTATTAAAACCTAATTGAAATAAGAATTCTTTAAAGTCTGGTTGGGCATTATCTACTACCCAATCTTTAGCAAGAAGATTATATTCACTATCAGCAAATACAGTAGAATTTAAATTAACTCCATATGCAAATAAGTAACCACGAACATCAGTATTTGAAATTGTATTTTTTACCGCTTTACTTAATTGTACATTATTAATAAAACTAACTTTTATTATTACAAATAAGATAATTAAAACTGTAGCACCGATACCAAGAAACTTTACATTTTTCCCAAAAAAGATCTCTCTAATTTTATCATTCATAAAATTATTTAAGTCTCATTTTTTTGTTCTAATTCTTCTTTTGTTTTATAAAAATATTTTGTATTGTCTCCTAAGCTCCATTTGTCACCAGTCTCGACGGAATAATCTTTAGTACAGACATTAAAGTCAGGTGTTTTTGTTTCTGATGGTATTAAAGATTGCTCATACCATTTGATCCTATTGTTAGGTTGAGCTGCAAATTGACCGTTATCTAATTTTATAATATTAAAACTTTTATGCTCTTGCTGCAATTCGCTATAACCAGTATCTAAAATATTAGGTTCTGGATGACATGAATCAATTGTTAAGTAATAGCTACCTTTGTAGAACTGCTTATCTTTGGATTGATATTTACACGGAAGACCAACTAATGCGTCTTTTTGTATTACTGTTATCCAATATGAAAAAGCATCCCATAATTCTAACATCTCTAAAGGTAGTTGTTTCTCTTTATCATAGTCTTCTTTCCATACAAACGCTGAAAGAGGTAGCTTATCATACAAAGCTCCATACTCTAAAAGTAAAGTTTCGAATAATAATGCACGCCCAGGCTTTGATTTAACTGTAACCCACGTACCTTCTACTAATTCTCCTTCACCTTTTAACTTATTATCTTCAATTTCTAAGTCGTATAAATACTCTTTTTTGACCCACACAGGGGTAACTGGTAAATTTGCTACTAAAAAACTCATTATTCTGTTGGTTTAAACGCTTCAACTAAGATTTGTAGTACGTCTTTCTCTTGTCCTACCACTTCTACATCGTCTTCCTCAATATCATTCTCATAATCCCCATAAATATCATCAGTTTCTGTGTCATCAAACACTAATGGTGCAGTAGAAACAGTAGTTGAAGGGGAAATATCTATATCTTTTAGGATTAAGTCCAATAATAATTGGGTTGATACATTTTTTTCTGCTCTTTCTACAAAATCTTCTATTTCATCTAACGTAAAAACCCCACCTAATGTGTTTAGAGGGTTAGACATCTTAGAATATACGATGTGAGGTATGTAATCTAATGCAATTTTAGCAGAATCTCGTATAACATAGTACGCAGACTTCTTAATTATCTTGACTCCAGTGTCAGGAGCCTCTTTTGCTTTGGTTGCTGCGCGATATAACTTGGTTTCTTTAACTCTAGACGACTTAATTATCTTATCCTCGAAGGTCATATTGGTATTTATCCGTCGTCTCCTATAGCTTCCACTGGACAATTCTCCATAGCTTCCTTACATTCAGCTAATTCTTCGTCATTTTGTGGTTGTTTATACACATATGAGTATCCTTCTTCAGATTGTCTTGTAAAATTATCAGGAGCATGCTCTCTACATAGGTCGCAATCAATGCATTGGTCATCAACATAGAAGTTCCCTTCAATATTCTCTGGGTATTTGCTTGAAATATCAGCCATATAATTATTTAAGTAAATAATTTCGTATATATACATCTACAGCATCAGATAAATCCATGATTTTTACATCATGTAGCATACTTTTAAGCTTACTAATGTCAGCTTGCGTGTGATTCTGATACTTTACCGATAAAGATCTCGGCATTTCAATATATTCTACGTTAAAATCTATGTCCATACTACGAAATATGCACTCTGCTAAGTAGTTCCACGTGTTAGACACACCAGATCCAACGTTATATATACCAGTTAAATCGTTTTCCTGTAAGTCTAGTGTGATATCTACTGCGTCTGTCACATATAAAAAGTCTCTAGACTGTTCCCCGTCCTTAATATTAGGGTCATTACTCTTAAATAATCGAAGTTTACCAGTAGTCTGTATCTCTTTTACTGCTTTACTCACTAAACTCCTCATATCTCCCTTATGTTCTTCACCTGGTCCAAAGATATTAAAGTATTTTAACCCTGTTATATCAGTTAATAAACCAGCTCCTTGGGCATATAAGTCAAATAATTGCTTAGAATAACCATATGCATTCATTGGCTTGTATATCGATACGTCTGAAACACGATCAGACATACCTCTCTCCCCGTTTCCGTAAGTGGCTGCCGACGAAGCATAAACAAAATGTATATGATTATCTAAAGCTATGTTACACAGGCGTTTTGTATATTCAAAATTGTTAGATATTAAATAATCAACATCAGTCTCTGTAGTAGATGAACAAGCTCCTAAGTGATATATTGTCTCTATATCATTGAATATATTTGATTCTAATAAATTTCCGGCAAAAATATAATCTCGATACTTCAAACCTACTAAATTTTGATACTTATCATCCCGGCCAAGCATATCTGATATTATAATATCGGAGGTACCATAAGCATTTAGCCTTTTAACTAAATTACTACCTATAAATCCGGCTCCTCCTGTTACTAATATCATAACTCTTTAAATCTGTTCTTTATTTCTTCTGTCGGAGCACTCTCTTCTGACTTCTCTTCTTCTAGCTGCTCTACAACATACAATATTAACTGAGATAATGCAGTGTTGAATAATATATCCTCCTCGAATATCATGAAACCCTCAGTAAACGTAGAATGTAACTTCACATGATGTGCTATGTATTGCACTATCTCGTGCACTATGTCGTTTACGATCTCCTGATTCTCTCCTACTTGCTGCAGTTCCTTGTCACTTAAATCTAGTGGGTTTTCGCTTACCCAACGTATTAACGATTGTTGAGCAGTGGGGAGATAAAAATTACTATATAGAAGATCATTCAGGGTAGTGTTGTTCATGTGAGCCTTCTGCATACGGAAGACGTGCTTGTGTTTACTAGATGTCATGGCTCTTTAAGTATTTATCAACACGGCAAGTAAACCCCCATATAGGAAAAGCGCTCAGATTTGACAAAAAAATTTTCTGCATGCAAATAAAAAACCCCCTTTCGGGGGTGTATATATAGAACGGATTCTCGTACTTACGGCTCTCTAGAATGGGTTAGTTTCTAGCTCCGCAGTAAGCTCTGCCATTGCATCGTCGAACGTTGCTGGTTCCGGTGCGGGTGTAGGTGCAGCTGGTTTTACTTCTTTCTTTTCTACGTACTCATCTGTAGCTTTAGCTACGACCTCATCAAGCGTTACAGTCTTCTCTTCTTTCTTCTTAGGAGTAGGCTTAGCGGTATGGTATACTCCACCCTCGAACCAGAAGTTAGTTACTCGGCTCTTGCTATTCTTCTGAACAAGCTCTTTCAACTGCTCGTCAGTACCCATCCAAGGAGGGCAAGATTTATCAACACGAGCTGCGATCAAGTCAGATACATTACGACCAGCACGCAATTGCGAGCATACGTACTTGCTTACGTAATTAGTAAGCAACCATTCACTAGTAACGCCCAAGCGTGCAGCTTTAGAGGCGAGGTAGTTGTGCGAAGTCTTTCTGGACACACCAGAGATTTGACAACGGAGTACAGGGGCTGGGTTCTTTTTAGTAGACATATTAATTAGTTTCTTTCTTTAGTTAGTTATTAAATAAAAATTCTTAATCGTTAACGCGCATTGCCTTCAACTTAGGATCAATCTCACGATGAATAGCTTTAAGCATTTTCATCATCGCACCCCAACGTCGCCAGCTCTTCAAGTTCTCGATCTCTTTTTCAGTTAGTTTGTTCATTTCGTTATCTCTCATATCTCCAAATATTATCGTCTATTTCGCTAAATACGGCAACTGTTATTTTCCGGATATCTCAATTTTCTTCATCACGATCGCGCAAAGAAGATAGATCATTTCCCCAGACGCGATTAGAGTATTCTAGAAACTCCATAAACTTCTCATCACCCATATAGCTTCTCAGCTCATTCACAATATTGTATGCACCTTTCATTTCAGGTATCAATCCAGTCTCTTCCATTTCGTATAAAACATCATCAACATCATAGCTGACTTTTGGGACTGAGTATTCCATTCTGGTCTTACCTAACACAACAGCTGTCTTGATCTTATCAATATATTCTACGCTCATATCTATCTCTTTCTATTAGTGTTTAATGTAATCGTAAATGTCTTCTACCGCTTCGATAATTAATTCACTAGCAGCACTAGCTTTATAATCACTCATGTATTGAATCTTATTCAAAAGATTTCTGATCTCTTCCATATTGGAATCAAGCTCTGCAACAGTATCCATATTACCATCATCATGAGCTTCTTTATGATTGCCAATCGTCATCTCGATCGTCTTAGTATCTATCGTTATCATATCTATCCTTTCTAATTAGAGAAGTCCTTCTTCTTCACACATCTTTTCATATGCTTCACTTTCAGTCATAAACTTCACACCAGTAAAAGTGACCTTCTTACCAAATACTAATTCATAAAGTTTAGCGATCTCTAATTCGCTAGCATCT
>Ga0209645_1000140_pt1 | contig 36596 bp, 47 predicted proteins | sample ETNvirenome_6_30_FD_184070 | JGI IMG/M metagenome (GOLD analysis project Ga0209645, IMG submission 184070) | Marine viral communities from the Pacific Ocean - ETNP_6_30 (SPAdes) (version 2) | ecosystem: Environmental > Aquatic > Marine > Oceanic | place: Pacific Ocean | collected 2013-06-19
GGCTGCTGGTTCAGCGGCTGTTTCGACTGCTGGTTCAGCGGCTGTTTCGACTGCTGGTTCAGCGGCTGTTTCGACAGGTTTCGGTCTCTGGGCTGGGGTCTGTTGGATCTTACGGAGGCGGTCACGCACGGCTTCCGCCGACATCGGGCTTCCGGCTTTCTCAAGATCAGAAACCATCCGGTTGACGAGATCGGTTTCAGCTTGTAATGGGGACATAGCTGCCCCAGTCGTCATACGACCTAGAGTCTTCTTAGCTAGTGGGAGTGCCGCACCAAAGACACCGCCGTAGATCGCGCCCATAGCCGTCCCGTGTAACAAGTCCATGAGCGGGACGTTCTCATCAGTAGCCGACGCTACGATGAACGTGTTCAAGAACTCATCGAGACCTTCTTCAAGAGCTTCATCACCCGCGCTACGGAGGAGTTCCATACCCCCAGTTCCACGGATAAATTTTTTCGCTCCGTCTTTGAGTATTGGGCGTAGTGTTGCGCTAAAGACGTCGTCCGTCAGTTCCCTGCCAGCGAAGCTAGAGAAAAGGTTCTTCATGTCGCGCCTAGTCGCGCCGCTGTTAAGGAATTTTTCCAGACCCCCACGACCCACGAGGGAGAAGCCGGACGTGATAAATCCGGTAACGGCTGCGGCGGTCAATCCGGCGGTCAACGCTTTCTGGTGTTTCTCTTCGTCAGTAAGATTCTGACTTTGTGGGTCGCGGTCTAAAGCGTCATAGACAGTCGCATAGGTCATTGTTCCGCTACGAGTGCCAGCAGTCGCAAACAGTGCGGGAGTCTGCACCCACTTACTCGACACTAACTTAGTGTAATTCTGGATAGCGTCTTTTGCTATGGCGGTGGACTCTTTCTTACCGACTCCTTTGATAAGGTTACTCGCGGCAATTCTGGACGCGGCCTTCTCTGCGGTCTCTCCGGCCCCGACACGGAATGCGCCACTAACTGTTGAGCGCACCAACTGCTTGGCGGAAATTTTCGCGCCTTGTTTAGCAGCTATGCCTCCGAGCATCGCCGCAGTTCCGGTTCCGGCGGTCCCGTAAGTAACTAACGCAGTCGCTGTGAGGTCCGTGATGATTGGGGCGATCATTGACGCAATGTCAATCTCTGCCCCCATTTTTTCACCGAACATTTGGGCGAGTTGTCGGCGTGCTTGTCGGTCGCGTTCGTTTTCTAGTAGTGCTTCTCTAGCTGTTTCTGAGTCAAGTGCCATCGCACCAACACCCCACACTATATCGGTAATCGACTCTGGGAGTGAGCTACCTACTTGTCCGACGATCTCGTTACGGAAATAGCTGTAATTCTCCTCGTTTGCGTTAATGAACTCGTCGAGAATATCTGGGTTAGATTTTCCAGCAGACTTTCCTGCGGAGAGTGCGGTTTGCCACTCATCGGCGAGGTATGTTCTAGAGATGGTATCACTGTAACCGTCGAACATCGCGATACGGAGAGTTTCGCGTTGGGCCTCAAGGCTTTTCTGTTCGGTCGGGCTGAGTGTAGAAACGATCTCGCTGAATACGCTCTTGTTAATCAACGCATCGGGGTGCATGACGGCGTAGCCGTGACCATAACGTCGTAGATTGTTGGAGGGATTCTCATCATCATATTCAATGAGTCCCGACATCATTGCTTCGTTACCCGCCTGAAATTCGATGGCTTTGCGAATATCCTCTTCAGGCATCTGAGCCAGATGCTCTGCTTTAGACTGTAGCGACCGGACCAGCATATCCATCCGAATACCGGAAAGGTCTTCGCCGTCGGCGGCGAACCCCGTAAGCACCGATAGATTTCGCTTGTCGAGATCGTCGAAGCTCTTGCTAATGGCTTGAGCGGCAATAGCCGTATTGTCGTGACGGAATTTCTCAATACCATTCTCGTCACGCTGCATGGCATTTTTGACCAGTAGGATGTCTTCGGACCTAATAGTTCCCGCTTTCAGCGACTCTTGGTAAACGTCATAAAATTCTTTACCGTATGCTGATTGTCCACCGATCAAAGAGAGACTCCCGTCGGTGTTCTCTACACGCGCTAGTGGTGCGTAGTTTTGTGCGACAAGATCCTGAGCTGCCTCTCCATACGAATTCTCGACAATCCCCTCAACGCGACTGCGTAGTTCTTCTCCGGACTGGAGATACTCATCAGTAACATCTCCTTTTCCTACTACACTAAGGAAGCCGAGATATTGGGATACCGATCTCTCGTCTTCTTCACTCGATCTTAGGACATTAGATCGGGACACCACGTCCAGCTTCTGCTCAAACGAAAGCGGTTTCGGCTGCATTGCAGTGAGAGCCTGCTCCGTAGTCTGGCCCTCTTTCTCTAGACCAGCGTAGGTAGCGTCCTGAATAGCCAAAGCAGTGGCATCGTCGAGCGACCCCTCTTTTGCATACTCGTCGATCAAATAGTCGCGATACTTAATGCGCTTTTCAACAGGATCGGTGATACTATTGATCTGCGCCCAGTCTTCGATAGGGGTCAAGTCAGGCATAGCTGAAACGTATGTTTAGTAGGTTATTGAGAAATGTTGGTCCCCGAAGCTGCGGCGATATCGTCGCGATTATCTGGTTCGGGGATGGGTGTCAGGAGTGGTCCTTCTGAGCGTGTAGCGTAGAAATTAAGTCGCCTATTGGCCATACGACGGGTGTCGAGGACGAGGTCTTTGTCGTTGTCGGCGTAATCTTTGAGAATGGCGTCGATATTCTCTTTGGTCGGTGGGAGTGACTGTAGCGTCACCATAGCTTCCGCGATTTTACTGCGGTAGATGTCGTCTAACTTAACTGAATCAGGAGACTCTACATATGAATCCACGTCTGTCGTTTCGTCGCCCCCATAACCACTTACGGACTTCGACATTTTTGGAGTGTCCGTCAGTTTGACAATATTTCCGACAACTTCTAGCTCACGCTCCTTCTGTGCCTCCGTGAGTTCCTTAAACGCTTCGCGGGATTTCTCTTCCTCGTCCAGTTCTTTCCTCCGCTTTGTCACTGAATCAAATGCGGCGGCGGTGTCGATTGCACCAGAAGCGATGCCCGACATCGTATCGTAGTCAAAGTCGCCTACACGTTGGCTTTGCTGTGCGTAGATGTTCGCGGCGTAGTTCCGTATCCCCTGTTGTTTCGACTCCTGTTTTGAGACTTCTGTTTGTATGTCGTTGAGCCGTTTCGTCTGGAGACGGAAGAAGGTGCCTAGTTCTGGGCTGCGAGCGATCTGCGATGAGTAGTCCGCAGCCAATGAATTGAGTTCGTCGCGCCTCTCCGAAATAGGTGCGTCGCCTTCTATGAGTTGATCGACGCGGCTGGTCAGTTGAGGCATTAGCTGACTCATCTCACGCTTTGTGCGGATGTCATTTTTCTGTTCCTCTAGAGCCATCCGTTGACGTTCAAATGCCAACTCTTGTGCTTGTAGATTCAGAAGCTGGGACTGCATCTTCGACGTTTGTTCCCGCATCGGTGCGATGTTCTTCTGGTAGAAGCCCATACTACGGTCAAACGCATCCGCTCCGGTCAGCATAGGAAAGAACTGCTGGCGGAGCGGGGCGATGTCGTTGTCGAAGTCGATAGCCATTACGCTTTGAAAATAGGTTGGGGAACTGTGCGAGTTTCCTCGCCGCTATTATCCATATCCGACATTCTTTTGTCGAGTAATCTACTAATATATTCGTTGTATTTACTCTGTAAATCTTGCTGCTTTTGCGCTTCACGACCCATCTGCATGCGACCAGCCATTTCCATAGCGCGATCTTCTGGTCGGCGGATGTCTGGTTCCGATAGGCGTTGTGTCTCGGCGGCTAGTGCCATCTGACCAGCTTGAGAAGTGTATCCTCTTTTGCGGAGGCGGCGTGCTGCACGGCGCATATCTCCAGACTTCGTCCCGATCTTTCGGGCTGGTTGGCGTAGTGAACTACCACTACCCAACTGATAGCTGGGGTCTTGCATCGCTTGGAAAGTGCCGAGACCAGTCCCAAATTCACGCTGAACCATGACGTTCTGTGCAGCTTGTTCTGGACTCTTTGATACTCCGATACCTTCTCGACCTAAGAATGAATCAAACTGCTTATCACTCACCCCAGCAGCTCCGGCCCGTTGGCGAGCCTCTTTTAGAAGGTCCGCTGTGAGTCCGCCGCTTTTCTGGAGGTTCTGTAGACCGCTGGCGATTCCTTGGCGTTTGCGGAGGTTGCCTGCAACGTCTGAGGAGTTTGCACTACTTGTATCCGGCATATCGGTCTGGTCCTTACGACCAAAATCCATAACCGTTGAGCCTATCTTTCGGAGAAGTGGGTTAATTAGTGGGTTACCGATCATAATGATACGGGGTTCAGGATAGGGGTTAAATCAACATATGTCAATGGTGGCGGGGGCGGGAGTCGAACCCGCGTTTTCGGCATATGAAACCGAAGTCGTGACCACTAGACCACCCCGCTATTACCAAAGGTGCTTGCATGCCCAATATCTCGCAGTTGTCTTGTCTTTCGCTGTGTCGCAGTTGTGGCGTGCGCGGAAGTTTGCCCGTCGTTTCGGGTCTTTGTGTTTAGTGAAATCGCTGTAATCACGATGTCCATACGACACTTTTTTGATCTTGTCACCCTGTTTGCCCAAAACGACGAACTTTTTCTTAGATCCTTTCGGGGCGCGTTTGGGTTTATTAAAGCCGGAGAAGGTCTCTCCATGATACTGGATACGACCCGAGGGTAAACGCTTAAAACGTGACGCCATGCGGGGAGATTATCGCGGTAACGTAAAAATGTCAACGATACAGCTTTGGTGCTGTGAAACGGTTTTTCGGAAAAAAACTTTGCGCTAGAACCTTTGGTGCTGCAAAACGGTTTTACAGCACCAAAGACTTTAAAGAAAAGTTTTTACTATAGGGGCAAAACCGTTTCACAGCACCAAAGATTTACGCAATCAGTTGGCAGTCAGTGTTTTGTAGCGATTTCTGCAAATCCCCGATAGTGACCGGACGCTTGAAAACCCCACCTGAATCCTCTTTCGGTGGGTCGATAGCGACCAATCCGAGCCTCTGCCGCGCACAATCGAGCGCGAGAAACGCTGCGTCAGCGAGGTCAGGTGACCGACCGAATCGTGATTTGAAGTCCGGTTTGGACTCGATCTTGACCTTGAGAGATCCGGTTTTGATCATGTCGTAGTTGCGAGCGCACATCTCCTGAGCCAAATCTGTATTCACATTGTATATCTGTTTGGTCCTCATCAGCTCCTTTCCGACGAACCACAGCTCGCTCACACGATTTGTGTAGAGTTCTTCTCCGGTTAGTTGGCTGTTCATCGACACACGCTTGTCAGATGGCTTGCCACCGAACGAGACTCTCATAAAGGAGTTGGACCACTCTCCGGCCAGAACGTCACAGAATGGTGCGCCTGCGCCTGTGGAGTCCACCGCCACGTTCTCTGGCGTCACCCCACGCTTCTTACAGTGTTCGATAATCTGGTGGACGATCTGATACGTTCTGGGAACGGCCTTGTTTGTGGCGTCGTCGTTCAAATGGATAGCTTCCCCGAACTGACAGACGTATTGACCATTTTTGGCGTAACCCACTTCTGCCGTAAATAGGATAGTCCGGTCACCCCCGTTGGTGAAAGCGGGGTCGATTCCCGCGACAGTAGTTGGTTTGTCCGCCCAATCGACCTTACTCATCGAACCGCTTTTCGAGAGTTCCGATTCGCTGTATATACCCGTCGTCTCGTCTGAGTCGAAGAATACGGCCCGAACCATTCGCATGTATCCGCGAGACTCTGGTCCCAGTAGCGCACGATCTTCCTCTAGCTTCGCTGCTGTAGGTAGCCACGGATACTTTTCTTCGCCGGAAGTGATATTCGGACTCCGCTCACCATCTAGGCGCAAGTAGTGTCCGTTCCATTTGGTCGTCCACTCGTCCGCTGTCTGCACGTCAATAGAGTCCCAGCCGCTCTTCGGCTCACTCCAGACACCGAACGCATCAAAACGACTATTCGGGTTACTCATCCCGATCATCTGGAAAAACGGGTTCTTAGACAAGTTTGTCAGACCAGCATTCAGAATGGCTTCGGACAGTTCCGAAAGCTCGTCACCGATAAGAATGACGCGCTTCTGCTTAATACCAATGAATTTGCCGACAGCCTCTCTGGTCTTGCTTTTCTCCGCAGCGATAAGCGAAAGCCCAGCTCGCTCGATAAGAGTGCCGTTTTGATCGACGTATGCTGCATTACCGATTGAATCCCGTATCTTGATTGGTGCGCCCTCAATCACGGACAGTAATGACATTACACTACCCCAGATACGCTTACGGGCTTCACGGAGCGTGGTGCTTGTCATCAGGACCAGAGTATCCTTTGGCTGAGAGAGCCATTGTAGAATACCCCATGCGGCCATCGTATGTGATTTTCCGCTCGATGCACTACCACCTACTGCCAGATACTTGTGCTTGATGGCTTTACGGATCATCTGCTCTGCCCACGGATGACGGATCATCATCGGTTCCGGCAAATCTTCATGATTCCAGAGTTCGTCACATAGTCTCCAGAAGTAGTATTCTCTGGCGTTCGCCTTCGGGTGGTGTGCGAAACCATACAGAAGAGCAGTTAATAAACTGGTCGGTGCAATCTCAAGACCACCAACGTCCATCATTTTGCTTACTGGATGAATTCTTGGCTCAAGAACTTTCTTGCGTTTCTCGGCAGCTTTTGACATCTTGTCGCCAAGCTAATGGACTTTGAACCAGAAGACAAGAGTAAGTATGATGAGCAGCTTCGCGTTAACCCACGATTGAAGCCTGCTTTGAAACTACTCCAGAAAGGCCACGCCAATACGTCTATCGCTAAAGAACTCGGCGTTCATCCAGTAACGGTGCGTAGCTGGTTCCGCAAAGCTACTCTGCCTGCCAGACGATACGCACCCCATATCGAAGCCGACCGCAAAGCTGCCGAGGACGCAGAGAAGCGAGTAATGGAAGGCGAAGACGCAGAAGAGATTCTAGAGTCCTATTCTAATAGTGCGGCAGCGGAATTGCGACGCAACGCATCTGAGCGCGAAGACGAGATCATGGCAGAAGTCGCGGCAGCGCAACAGACTCCGGCTGACAAGTATCAACACTACGTCGCTGCTGCTGGTATCAAACTTCTTCGTGACTCAATTAAGAATCTCAAAGGTCCGCGCACAGTTCGTGAGCTTTCCGAGCTAGATCAGCTCATCCGCCGTAATCTGGGACTCAACGCTAAAAACACTGGCGGTCAGAGTCGCATGGCTATCGACATATCCATCCTAAATAACGGTATTGCTGACAAAGGAAAAGGCTCGTTGAGCAGTATGAAGAAAGACGTGGTCGAAGCAGAAGTGATCGACGAAGAGAAAAAACAGTAAGATTTTTCTTGAGACGTAGAAGTAATGTGATAAAAAGCCGTCGTGTTTGCCAATCGTAAACCTGAAATGAGTCCGGAGTTCCTTCGTCGAGTAGACAAAGGCAACGACTTTCATTTTGAAGTTTCTAAGGCCGAAGGTCTCTGGTATCGAGTAATACCTAACACGGCCAAAGAGGTATTTTATTTACAGACGCTTCCGCGACATATACGGAAGTTAGTTCCGGCGCACGGAGATGGTCTTTTAGTGAGATCGGATTCAATGCCGCTCTTATAATCAACCCTAACTGAACTAATGAAAACAATGCAAATCAATTCCGACAACGGAGACTTTGAAGTCAACGACGAACTAATCATTCGCGTCTATGAAGATGATGACGTGACAGTCGTCACACTATTCGCTGACGACGAGCCAGTTTTCTCAATGGGCATAGACGAGCTGTCTATGTTTGCTGAAACACTCCATCAAATCGACCAACTACATAACCAACCATGACTGTATCCGAACTACTCAAACTGCACGAAGAAACTTGTGAATTGACCCGCGACATCATGCGGAACAAGAACAGCGACTACACTGGCGGTGAAAAAGCTACCGACGCGCTCGCTAACTTCAAGACGGCGACGGCACTGGGCCTGCACCCTGTAACCGGACTCCTGCTTCGTGTGCAGGATAAACTGATGCGTATTCGCTCATTCGTGGCAGATGGTCAACTCAGTGTCAGTAGTGAGACTGTCGAGGACGCTTGCGACGATATTCTGAATTACGCGATTCTGTGTAAGGCGTTGCTGCGTGAGGAGCGGGATGGTGGTAAATGCTGTAATCAGTCTGAGTGGGACGAACTCGCCCAGACTCTCAGCAGGTGACCACCAACCGAGATAGGATGAAAACATAATCATGAATGACAAAGATTTCAGCAATCTAGTGGACAGCGTCAAGCAGATGGGTTCCATCATGCAGGGTGAGAAAACTCCTCACCGAAAAGTCGTTTTGAGCGACCCGAAAGTAGATCCTGAGCGCATGAATAAATGGGAAGCGAACATTCTGCCTGTTCCGTCAGCAGAACGCCTGAAAAAAGAGGGCATCAAGGCTGGCGAGGACATCAAATCAACCGAGAACGAACAATCTATGACTAACACAACTAAAGACAACGAAACACCACAAACCGCCGATGCCCACATCTGGGCCAACGAATGGATCAAAGCATTCAAAGAGAACCCCGACATCGCAACTGAATCCACGATGGTAACGTGGTTCGCTAACGCGATCATGACTGGATACGATATGGGCCTGAGCCTGAAGCAACTGGATGTTGACTGAACCCTGTATCCTGATACCTTTTTCGTGTGATCGTAGGCGTGGATAACGGATTGGATGGTGGTCTATGCGCCATCAGTGCGTTCGACGGATCAATCATCGACAAGATTCGGATGCCTACATTACAACGAAGCAAAAAACGTGAAGTTAATATCAAACAAGTCAACGACTGGCTCGTCGAGCTACATACACCATTCGTGTTGGCCATCGAAGAACCACTCGCACACGCGAAGAGTTCGCAAGCAGTTCGCTCAATGGCTATCTCATTTGGCAAGCTATTGGGTATGGCTGAGTCACACGACTACGAAGTTTCCCGTGTGTCTGTCCACAAGTGGCAAAAGACGCTGCTGGGCCGCACTCCAAAAGGCCAAACAAAAAAGTTTGCGTTTGAGCTTGCGTCCCAGCTCGCACCAGACGAGAATTGGTTAGCGAACAAACGCTGCCGAACACCACACGACGGAATGGTAGACGCATTCCTGATCGCGCACTACTACATGAAGAAAAACAATGACAGACAAAGAACTGATTGATCTGGCGAGCGACTCCGTTAAGCTGGTCGCCAAACGCTGGAACGTCTCCCCAAAAGACATTATGAAGAAAAGAAACTGGAACAACTCTGATCCAGTATGTCGCGCAAAAGCTGATGTCATGCTCGACCTCTTAGGCAACGGATGCTCCAAACGTCACGTTGCATTTATCTTCGGCATCGAAATCTCAACCGTATATAGAACCATCGAATCACACATAAAGCTCCTATGAAAACAGTAACAGAAGTAACCATTGACGACGTAACCGTTGAAATCAAAAGCCGCCGCGACGACCGCCACCCATCTGGATGGAGTGTCATCGCATTCACACCAGAACTGAGTATCCGCAGCGTGAAGTGCCACAGAGCAGACGCGCTCACTGCATTCGCCGACGCTATCGTCGGTTCATGTATCGGGGCTGTCCCCGAAGAGTCGGAATCGACAATCAATGCGATGTGTCTGGAAGTCGAGCAAGCCATCAAATCCATCATCGACTAATGGATGTCACCGATTACATCTTACTGGCCTTAATGGTCATCTTCTCTCTAATTGGTCTACTGTCTTTAATGACACTCTGATCAACCTGAATTAAAAATGAAGACATTATTCCCAAAGCAAAAAGAAGCACATGGTTTTTTCACTGACTGCCATCGTCGTAGCCCACACCTCAATACGCTCGACACATCGCACGTCGGCACTGGTAAGACAGTGGTGGCGAGCCATCTGGCGAAGTCGCTGAACAGACCAGTCGCGGTCATCTGCCCCAAAGCAGTGATCCCGAGCTGGCAGCGTGAACTGCAAGAAAGCGGCATCGAGCCATTGTTTGTCCTCAACTACGAGAAGATACGCACTGGAAAGACTGAGTGGCTCACGAAGCGGGGCAAGAAGATCATGACATGGCACCTGCCGGAAGACACACTGCTGTTGATCGACGAGTGCCACAAGATGGGCGGTGCATACACACAGAATGCACAGATGCTCATCGCCGCTAAAAACGCTGGATACCATCTACACTGTATGTCCGCCACAGCGGCGGAAGACCCGACACAGATGCGTGCATTAGGATACGCGCTGGGTCTCCACTCACTTAACAAAGCGGACGCACCGCTGCGTAGTTGGTATGGGTGGATGATGCAGAACGGATGCAGACAGAACGACTGGGGTGCGTGGGAACTGCGACGCCGTAGCAAGCTGACCGACATCCGCGACAAGATGTATGGATCATTCGCGAAGCGTCTGACAGTCGCCGACTTTCCAGACTCGTTCCGGCAGAACCGTGTGTTCGTCGAGCCAATCGAGTTCGCGGACTCTAAGAAGATTGCCAAAGCATACAGCGATCTGGGCCTGACTCCAGATATCGTCCGGCAATACATTGAAGAAGGAACTGTAGAAGATAGTGACTTCGTAATCGTCAACATTCTTAGAGCCAGACAACTCGCCGAGTCATTCAAGGTGCGCGAAATGGTCGAGATGGCAGAAGACCTTTTGGCAGAAGGCAACAGTGTCGTGCTGTTCGTGAACTTCCGAGAGACTGCCGATGCGTTATCGACTACACTGAAGTGTGGTGCAATCGTCGGTGGTCAGAAAGCGGACGAGCGGCAGCAACTGATCGACGAGTTCCAGTCCGACGAAGCGCACGTTCTGGTCGTCAACATCGCTGCTGGTGGAACCGGAATCTCGCTCCATGACGTTAACGGCAATCGCCCCAGAGTTTCTCTGATTAGTCCTTCGTTCAACGTGAAGGAATACATGCAGGCACTGGGCCGGATTCATCGCAACGGTTCAAAAAGTGACGCGCTACAAAAGATTTTAGTTGCCAGTGATACTATTGAAGAGGTAGTAATGGACGCCGTCGAGAAAAAGATGGTAAATCTGAAGATGCTTCACGAATCCTGAACCATGAAAATTACACTAGAACCCCACAACGATTGCAAACTCGTTCGCAACACGAGTCCCTATAGCACCATTTCGGTGTCGGTTCCAGCAGATGACCTCTCGATTACTGAGTTCTTTGAGGAACTGATCATTCCGGCTCTGCTGGCTTGGGGCTTTGAACGCTCTACCATCGACGAGTGGCTCAACAACCAACCGAACAAATGACACAACCAAACCACTCAGATCGCGGACACGCAGAGTTCTCGCCGTCCAGCCTTAAATACGTAGCAGCGTGCGCTGGCTATGAAGGTCGCAGCGGAACTTCCGCCGCTGCCGAGATGGGGACTCGTATCCATGAAGCGTTGGAAATCTTCGATCCTTCAGCTCTACACAACGAGGAGGAACTCGCAATCTACGAACAGATCGTCGAGATGGAGCAGGACTTCATGTCTAACTTCGGCCCCATCAAAGAGGAGCTGAATGAGATTCAAGTAGAGGTCAAGCTCGACGGCACAGAGACATGGGGAACGTGTGACCGCTTCCTGATTCTTGAATCGGGAACCTCTGCCGTGATGGCGGACTACAAGACTGGAATCTCGATTATTGATCCACCAGATAAGAACTGGCAGGCGAAGGCATACACGGTCGGAGCATTCCAGCGTTATCCGCAGATCGAGGAGATCACGTTTGTATTCTACGTTCCGCAACACGATTCGTCGCCGCACCATACGTTCAAGCGTAGTGATCTGCCGGATCTCATCGACGAACTGTCGAAGGTCATTCTGGCTGGCGAATCCATCAGACCGAAATGGGAAAGCGCGAGCATCACTCTTGATGACTGCACACCTTCTCAGTATTGCCGCTTCTGTAAGCATGAAGACCATTGCCCATCACTGGGCGGTCTAGTCATAGAAGTAGCGAAGAAACTGGATAGCACTATTCCAGACGTAGATCCGAGCAATCTAGACGATCCGGCTCGCGTCTCAGAACTCTACAACATCGCGAAGATCGTCGAGAACTGGTCATCGACCATTAAAGGTCGCGCTCTCGAAATGGCTAAAGACGGGGTAGAGCTAGATGGACTCCGACTCAAGTCGATGGGTCGCACTCGTAAGATCGAAGACAACAATACGTTCGTGAGTATCGCCGAGGAACACGGAATCGACATCGACACTCTAACGGAACAAGCCAGTTTTCCGCTTAGTAAGATCGCGAAACTCGTTGGTTCTCAACATGAGAAAGGTGACCGACGAGAAAAACAACAGATTTTCCTTGATGCCTGTGAAGAAGCGGGCATCATCCGCCTGTCAGATGAGAGATTCACTCTGACAAATCAATAAACAATAACCACTACATTATACAGTGAGCAATAAAGATACCGCAGTAGCGGAAGCCGCCAATACCGCCGTCAGCACTAACGTGAGCCAGCCTCACTTCGACGCAGAGGACATCGACATTCCACGCATCAATCTGGTGCAGAAGATGTCGCAGATCGACGCCCCAACCGGAGCAATCGTCTTGGATAAGACGCACGTTCTGGCCGAAGCGGAAACCCCAATCGACGTGACTATCGTCGCCGCCCAGAAAGGTTGGCGCGAGAACATCCCGTTCGATGAGGAGGACGTTCCTCGGATCGCATGGTCCAAAGAACAGTCCGACGCAATCGAGATGGACTCTGATTACGACATGATCGAGTTCGCTGAGATTACTCTTCTGGTCAAGCAGCCGGAAGACAATGATGACGATGAGGCTTACCCGTTCCCGATTGGGGACAGCAACTACGCAATGGGTAAGATCAATGTCAGTAAGAATGCCTACCGCTCGACGTTCAAGCGTCTGGCTACGTTCGCGGCATTCAACAAGTCCGTGCCTCTCAACAGCCGCACTTGGTCCCTGACCAGTGAGGTATTGTCGAAGGGTAAATACACTTGGCACAACCCGTCCTTGAACATTACCAAGAACGGGACCGACGACGCCGTGTCCGAATTCCTTAACAACTTCGGAGCATGATCCTTAACGACGAACAAATCGAAGCAGTGGATCACGAACACAAGCAGAAAATCCTGCGGACAGAGGTAGAAATGCTATCTGGTCTTATCGCAGAGATGGCGGCTAAACAGGAAGAGATTACCGCGAACCTCGACAAACTTACTGTCGTGCGTGACGTATTGGAGTCTCGGATTGAACCCGAACTTGATTTGGATTTGGAATCCGAACCTGAGTCGGAATCCTAAACCAAAAACCCACAGCCCACCCCGATCTATTTTCCTATCGGGGTGGGCTTTTCTCTGCACATTTATGGAAACATATGCTTTGGACTTTGAGTCCTTTTACTCTAAAGAATGCTCTATCAGGACGTTGGGTCCGCTGGGCTACTTCTCACACCACGACTTTGACGCCTACATGGTCTCGGTCGTCGGTGATAATGGTTATGAATTTGTCGGCCACCCGAAAGACTTCGACTGGTCGATATTGGAGAACAACAATGTTCTGAGCCATAACGCTAGTTTCGACGAAACGCTTTACCTGTATGGGGTGACCCAAAACTGGTGGCCTGAAGTGAAGCCAGCTAACTGGTATTGCACCGCTGACATGGCGGCTTGCTGCGGTCTCGGCAGATCGCTGAAGAATGCAACAGCACAAGCGTTCGATCTGGAAATCTCGAAAGAGACCCGTGGCGGTATGGCCAACAAGCGTTGGGAGAATATGTCGGAGGACTTCAAGAAAGAGGTCACCGAATATGCTCTCAAAGACTCGGAACTTTGTTTACGCCTCTGGCAAGCCTATGAAAGTAAGTGGCCTCAGTTTGAGCGGGACATTAGTCGGCTCAATCGGACTATCGTCCAGCGCGGTCTCCCGATCAATACTGAGCTGCTGCGCGAGAATAAGGAGAAGCTGAGTAAGCAACTCTTTGAGACGGAGTCAGCTATCCCGTGGGCTGGTGACAAGCCACTACTCAGTCGGAAGGCGTTCGACGAAGAGTGCATCCGCCTCGGTATCGAGCCACCAGCATCGCTGGCGAAGACCGACACCGATGCCCAAGACTGGATTCGTCGTCACGGCTACAAATACAAGTGGATCGAAGCTGTCACCAACTGGCGTCGCATCAATGCACTCAAGAAGAAGCTGGAGAGCTTCGACGCCGCAACAATGCCGGATAACCGATACTACGGAGGTATCCTTTACTTCGGAGCGGTCCATGGTCGTTTCAGTGGTAGTGGAGGTAACCTCAACTTGCAGAACCTGCCGCGAGACGAGATGTTCGGAGTCAACCTCCGTAACATGATCGCTGCGCCGAAAGGTCGTAAGCTGGTAGTAGTCGATCTCTCGCAGATTGAGGTCCGCACACTCTGCTGGTTGGCTGGCGATGAAGATACTCTAGAGGAGGTCCGTAAGTCGGATGACATCTACGAGGCGTTCGCGATTCGTTTCGGTCTGTGGACCCCCACAAGCGGTGTCCTCAAAGAGAAAAGTCCAGAACTCCGGCATAGCGTCAAGACGATGGCGTTGGGCCTCGGATATGGTGCTGGTGTGGAGAAGTTCTCATCTATCTCCGGAATGGGCATGGACGAAGCTGCTGAAGCGGTGTCTCTCTACCGCGAGCGACTTCACAAGATTCCTTCATACTGGCGAGACCTGAACACTGGTGTTCGGGCGTCTTACGATATCCAATGCCCATTTGCCATCGACCTGCCGTCTGGACGCTGTATCAACTTTGGTCGCACGAAGTTGATGAAATCGGATCGTGGCTCACAGCATGTCGCGATTATCAATAAACACGGTAAGCGGCAACCCCTCAAGCTGTGGGGCGGTATGTTGGCGGAATACGCCGCTAGTGGTCTGGCCAGAGACATCTTCTGCCACCACATGCTCGAAATCCAGAAAGCAGGCATCGACACCATCATGCACGTCCATGACGAAGTCGTGGTCGAATGTGCTGAAGAAGATGCTCAAAGCACACTGGACACCATCACCGAAATAATGAAGACTCCTCCGGATTGGATTAGCGACATCCCGCTCGATGCCGAAGGACAAATCCTCGACTACTACAAAAAATGACATACCGATATATCCGTAATCTCCGCGATTCTAAAACCAATAAGACAAGCGACCTCAGTAAGAACAATAAGAGACCTCCAGCCTTCAAATCGAAGGCTGACTTCCGACAATGGTGTGCAGACAATAAAACCGATCACGTTTTCTACAGTGCGTGTGAAGGACGCGCACCATCGAAAAGGGTCAGCAATGATAATCCAGTTAACAAAATCTACGGTGTAGTAGCTGACTACGACGCAGCCGTTGACTGGAAAACACTGGACGACGATCTGGAAGCTCGTTGCGGTGCCAACAAACCGACGTGGCGTAGTCAGACCCAATCTGGTTACATGCGTCTGATATGGGAATTCGACACACCGATCCCGATTGCACCAGAGCTTTATGACACGTTCATGAAGCACCTGTCGAAGACGCTGAAGTTGGAGCGTCTGTTCGCTGGGTTCGACACGACATCACTGAGAGCGAATCAGTATTTCGAGCTGGGCAGCAACTGGCAGCAAGTCAACGGACCACTGGACGCCAACGTAGTCAGCACTGCGCTCGCCAAAGCCGCTGCCGAAAAGCCGCCGCAGTCTAGTGATACGAATATCCCGATTGACGTTGTCGCGGACGAAGTTGAATCCCGATTCCCTAATCGTTGGGTAGGCGACTTTGAAGTTGGATCACGGGGTCCGCTGTTCTGGATTGACGACGGTATTGACCGTGACGGTTGTCAGGTTGTGGAAGATGGTATTGTCTGCTACAGCGACCGAGCAGGCAAAGGGTTCATGTCGTGGGCAGAGATCTTCGGCAAATCCTTCGTGAAGGACTACGAGACGAAGAAGCTCTCGACTCTTCTCGATGAGTATTGGTTCAACGGAAAGTATTTCTTCAAGCTCCTCTACGAGAGTGCTGTCACGATCCCGAAGGATCAACTCGTTCTGGAGTTGCGCCAAGCTGGATTCTCCATCAAGCCGAAGAAAGGTCAGCCGCTTACTGAAGTGGAAGCCGCTCTCCTTACCATATCCAACCAGAACCGTATCGACGAGATTGCTCCAGTAGTGTTCTCCAGTGATCGTGTGGTCAACTACAACGGTAACCGGATTCTCAACTGCGCCAACAACACCCCAGTAGATGCTGAGTCTGACGGCGACCCGAAGTATTGGCCATTCCTGCACCGCTGGCTCAACCAGCTATTCGTCAACAGCGGGGATACACCAACCATCGAATACTTCTACGCTTGGCTCAAACGCTTCTACGAAGCATCGAACGAGCGGAGGTTCCATCAAGGACAAGCACTGCTGCTGGTGGGTCCGACTGGTCGGGGTAAGTCCCTGTTGTCGAATCATGTGATCGGTGGTCTTGTCGGCGGGTTCGCTGACGCTAGTGACTACTTGAGTGGCAAGACATCGTTCAACAAAGATCTGGGTCGCGTAGCTGCATGGGTGATCGACGATACGACATCGGCTGCTTCGTTTCAGGATCAGCGGAAGGCGACTGAGTTGCTCAAGCGTGCGGTGGCCAATCCACGGGTCGAGTATCAGGCGAAGTATGCTGACTCGTTGTCGGTGCCTTGGACTGGTCGAGTGGTTCTGTCATTGAATATGGATGCCAACTCTCTGTCGGTGATCCCGTCTCTGGACAGTTCCAATCGAGACAAGATTCTAGCGTTCAAGATTTCGGATGAGTCTACTACGGACTTTCCAGATAATCAGACGCTAGAAGCACTGATCGCGAGTGAGCTGCCTCACTTCGCTCGTTTCTTGATCGACCACAAACCGTCTCCGAAAGTGTCGTGCGGCGGTCGGTTCGGGGTCAGGAGTTTCATCGACGCAGCAGTTGCTGAAGCGGCCTACGACAACTCCAGCCGTAGCTCGATTGCGGAACTTGTGGAGTTCTTTGTGAAGCGTTGCCGCGAGTTGAATAGTGAGATGGAAACGTGGCGCGGAACTCTGACTGAGTTCCAAGTTGCGGTCCACGATTTCAACAATGGTCGGAACGTCGGTATGAGTTCCAATCTGGAATTCGTTCGTCGCGGCATGGCGACTATGGAAGAAGCTGGCGTGGTCAATGACCGCATTCGGCCAGTGCGTTCCATCGGTCACGGTGGCGGAAAGATCTGGGAAATTGATCTCCAGAACAAATTCGACATCGACGCCGGGATCACAAAGAGTCAGGACGCCGCGTAGCGCGATACGGCAGACAATAGCAGTCTGAGTAGAGGGCGAAGCCGAAATCATCGGTTTCGCCCTTTTTCTTCCAGTATTTAGGCTTTTTAACGGCCTTACCAGTGGCCCAGCCGCATAGCCATACCTTGGTGAGGTTCTTGTGGACTCTGGCAAAGAAGTATATATCAGCCGGAACCGATCCATCCTTCTTCGGCAAGACCATTGCGTTGTAGTGCAGCATTGGGCGTCCGGTGCAGGCTTTCGCCTTCACGTCGATGGTCTTTCCTTTCAGGACGTAGTCATGGGTGTATGAACTATCGCCGACATATTTAGCCTTCGGAAAGGTCCGTTCAAAAGCAATCTCCGCCAGAAAGCCCGTCATGTTTCCTGCGCCCCGTGTGAGTGAGGACGGCAACACTCCCAAATTCTTGGATCTCCTGAAGGCTTCAGCTACGTCGTCTTCAGTGGGGCGGTAGATTGTAAAACGGCTCATGATAAACGCTTCAGTAAGCGGTCATACGCTGGCCAGAAAACTTCATCGACACATCGGACGACGGCTTCCTGTTCGTATCGCTCACAAAAGCCAACACCACTCAGAAGCAAACTAGCTTCTAATAGCTCATGGCGCAGTGTCGTGTGGTAATTCGTTTCGTTGAGATTTGAGTCAATAAAGATTGTTCTCTTATCGTGCGCGTAGTAGCCGAAGTCTTCACCGTCGAGATCGCGGTGAACGACCTTCACACGGTGTCCAGCTACCATTAGCGACTTGATCATGTTTTCTTTCTAGCTTTCTGGAGCGTGGCACGACGGCCACGATAACGTGCAGTTTTCTCTGCAATCTTCTTTGGTTGTTTAACGAACTGCTTTCCAGCACGCATCCCTTTCCGCTTCTTCGCAGAAGTTCGCGCATACTCTTCGTCCGTCAGTGCCTCACGCGCAGCCTTTGGCAAATACCGTTCTCCAGTCTTCAGAGAAGGTTTGCCAGATTTCGTCCCCCACTTTTCTTTCGTCCAGCGGTCGAGCGATTTTTGTGGTGCGCGTTTAGCCATCAGTATCTCCCAGTCTTTTTGCGGATGAGTTTCTTGACCCGCTTCTTCGTTGACGGCTTCGTATGGCCGTAACCTTTCTTCTTCATGGCAAGATGCTGCTCATAAGTATTGGCTTTGTAGCCTTTACCGCTCTTGTCATACATAGTGTGTGGTTTGAAGTCTTTTTCCATGGTTCTGTGGGGTTAGTCTCTGTAGCCGCCTCCGGCTTTCTTGTATCTTACTGCTAGTAATTGTGCCTTTCGAGCGGACCATTGTCCAGCTTTGCCGCCTTTGGTTCCGGCGAGGATTGCTTTGAAAAGACGCTTCCGCAAAGCGGGCTTCGTGTAGTTGCCTGCTTCGTTGACTCTGGACTTAGACTTTTTGGACTTAGACTTTTTGGACTTAGACTTTTTCATGAGCGGGATCGGTTACGGGATTTGCTCATTACACGGAGGTTCGACGGACGGTTGTCGGTAGGGTCACCATTCTTGTGGTCTACGTCTTTGCCAGCTAATGCGCTCTTTCCGAGCTTCTTCTCCATGAGGCGACGCGCAAGAACACGACTAGATCGCCGTTTCCGTTGTTCCGGTCGGCTGTGGTAGTTGTCGTATTCTTTGCGGTAGTTCCTCATAGTAGTGGCTCTTTTCTCATCAGTCCCATCTCAACGGCCTTTTGGAAGGTCGCGCCACGGGCGGCTTCTGTGTTTAGCACCTTGGAGAGACTCTCCATACGAGTAGCGACACCACTGCCTGATTTCTTGGCAGCGCGGTATTCGTCATTGTCCAGAAACTCGGTGGCGGCTTCTGTCAGCTTGCCTTCCCGTATAAGTTTCTTCGCCTTCGGAGATCCAGATAAGCCGCCCCGATAATATGACGACAGAATCTCATGGCGGACTGGTGGGGATAGGTCGAAGAGCTTCTCGCCAATCTGGTCGTCTTCCAATGCCTTCTGAGCTTTCTTGGCGACCTCCGCCATCATTAGCTTCTTAGCTGCGTCTCTGCTAATTGACTTTCCAGCCAGATCAGCTTTACCAGCAATGCCGCTACGACCCATTTTGGTTTTGCCCGTGTAAAACGAGGACTTCTTATATGCAGCGTCGCTGCCGTCACCAATCAGGTGTCCGAATCCGATTGTCCATTTACCTTTGGAATCTCGGTAGGGTTTCTCTACAAAACCTTCGTAGCTAGCGATAAGCTCGCCTGCCGCTGCCAAGTCGATGGGGTTTTTGCCTTCCCGCTCTATAAGTTGTTTAGCCATAATTAGAATAGTTCAAAATAGTCCTCGATGCCGTTCGCGTAAACTGTCGCAAGCTCTTTAGTTGCGTTCTCAAACGCATTCCACTCCCCAATGTTGCTGCCAAAGAATGGTTCGCAGATAATAGCTGGAACAGGGGTCTTCTTTACGAAAGCGTGACCATTGTCTCCATAGACAAGATGCTTTATTCCACGATCCTTTTGTGCAAGATAATGACTGCCGTGAGCCAGATGGAAGGTCTTGGCAAGACGGCGGCCATTCATGCTGCCGCCAAGGAAAAGGTATTCAAAGCCTGCAACATCCCGTGAGGCAGAATTAAAGTGCAGCTCAATACAAATATCGCAGCCAGCAGTTTTGATTTCTTTGGCGAGCCAACGCATGGCCGCACCGTAGCTCTTTCTGGGATAGTTGTTGAAGATCGTTGCTTGGAAGCCTCGCTCTTCCAACTTCTTCTTTAATTCGTTAGCGACAACATTGTTGTATGTTCGCTCCGAAACACCACCAATGGAGTTGGCCCCAGTGTCATCAATTCGGCTATGGCCGACACAGATGGCGACATGGAAAAGCTCGTTCTTAGGCGTAGTGTCCTTCGCACTAAAAAGTCTTTTGATGAACTCTAGTAAACTCATTTAGATCCAATGATGATTGCTCGTCTGTAACTATAATGACTATGCCATTTTTGGCCCCGACCCGCAACAACTCCTTCGGCAAACTGGTATTCGACACCATCAAGCATCGTCACTGTCGGCGGATCGTAGAGCGCGGAGCCGTTCAACTGCTCGTCGCTGCGCCAGCCGCTCCAGCCGCAGCTTGGCAGCAGGAGAACCATCGTCAGCAAGCTGATCCATTTCGTCTTCAATGTCGTAGAGAATTTGCCGCTGCCGCAAGCCCACAAATGCGATGTAGGCTTGCAGCGCGGCGGTTAGTAACTTGATCACTTCTTGGCTTTCCCGACATTCAACGCCAGCCACTCAACAACTGTATACACCTTTGCGACAATAGAATCGTCTTTGGGCGTAGGAGTTAGAGCGCAAATCGCGGACGCAGCGGCAACCACAGCAGTAGCGGCACCGATAATGGAGTCGGCGTTGTCGATGATGTAACTAATCACTTCTTGCATAGTATTATTGCTTCGGTTTACGGAATTCACGCACAGCGCGAACGAGAGATAGAACTGCGATCATTAACAGTATGACTGACCCGCAGAATCGAACCCACCAGTCAAGCTGCTCTTGAAAGCTGGTGATGACACTGGCGGCGGCAGAAATAGCTCCTGCGATTGGAGGGGGTAAATAATTCATGGAAGATCAGGGATGTCTGGGTTAACCAAAATGTCGGGGTCAATGTCCACGCGAGCGTCGAGTCCACCTAATAGTTCCAGAAGTTCATCGAACTCAGGGAAGTCTCTTGGCGTAAGCCCATTGCGAAGCGGTGTGTCCAGAATTTCGTCACTGGCTGGAATGAATACTTCGCCAGCATTGTCGCCGGAGTAGATAGGCATTGAACCAGTCGTCCAGTAGTATGGGTGACCGCGACTTATCTGCGCTTCACGGATGCCCTCAAGGACAGTCGCCGCTGTTTCTGGGTCTGTAACAAATCCAATCATGGTAGTGATAATCCGGTGCAGGTTTCCCATAGGGTCTTGACAGCGGCGGTGCAGTCAGAATCTTGTTGGTCGGTCACGCCTTGCCCAAACCAGAACGCGCCAATCTCGGACCCTGCGCCAGACGTAGGGCTACCAGCGTTATTCTTCTGGAGGGCATACATATTGAGTGAAGGTGGGGTTCCTACAGACGCATCAGTAGATGACCCAAGAACTGAACGAGCGGAAGACGTGCGCTTGATGTTCGCTCTGGTTCCAGACAAACGACGAGCTGAGATAATACCTGCGTTGCCTCCCGATGACGTGTTGAAACGACCGCCGACACTAGACATGATCTCTGAAGTAATCGAACCACCTCCCCCAGCAATCGACCTCAACAAGAATAGATTTGTTCCAGACTGCGCACCAAGATATTGGTCGTTCCCGGTTGCGGTTTTGACTAACACCCCTAACCAAGCGGAATCATTATCAACTCCAGTGAGGCTAGCTGCGTTGGCACTTGTGTCGAAGAATCCCGTGGAGTCTGCGCGAGCGATGAATCCTGAGCCTTGTGTGACGTTACCCGTGAAGACTCCGGTAGTCCCGCTAACAAGGCACTCAGCGTTAGGTGCTGCACTACCCCATATAGGCAGGAAGAAGCGAGAGAGTTTAGAATACCAACCTTCGCTTTTACCAGTAGTATAAAAGTTATCAATCGCGGTCTTCTGTGCGCTGGAGACACTCACACCATCGCCTTCAATTAACGCGATGTATGCCGCTGCATCGGAATCGAGACCTCCGACGACAGTTGGTCGGGGTAGTCCTAAGCCTAGTCCTAGTTGGGGAGGAACCATATTAAACGATATTTGGAATGTTGAAGTTTACGCCAGCTCCAGCGGCATTGAGTTTGACCTTTGGTTTAGCGGCCCCGCGAGTGGCGTCGAGTTCCTGATCCAAAAGTTGCTGGCAGATCGTCCAGTGGTATTGAGCGCGTTCCAAATCTGCGTTATCTTCGGCGAGCATTCCCAAAAGGCCGTGTTTAATTGCATTCAGATTTCCAAGGAAAATTACGTCATTCTCTGTGACTAATGGTTGCCATGAGCGTTTGAGGAGCAGCTTTACGTCCTTGGTATCGGCAGAGCTGTTCTGGAAACGGAAGCGTCGGTATCGGGCCACGCCGTCGCCGATCATCTCAGCGAGAGTGTATTGTTCGGTGGCGTCAGTGGTATTCTCAGCAACGAGTCGGACTTTCTGGTGTAGGCCGTCGAAGCGGACTTCTGTGACGGATGCGACATTTACGTCGCTCGTAGATATGGAAGACTCCCCTCCCATCGTGAAGGTGTGGCTGTTGCCTGAATCCACTTCGTCGGTCAAATCTCCGTCAGTGTCGATGTCCCGTAGATAACTGACGACCACTTCACCTTCAGTCGGTAGAGTGGTCAGGGGCGGGATAGGTAAAACCTTGAGTTTGAATCGCGAGTCTTTGAAAGGAAATCGCTGCTTAGTCGGGTGGAATCCGTCGTCGATTACGCCGTAGAGTGGTGACGGGCCACCACTGGCGTAGCCGCTGATCCGGTAGTCGTGCCACTGAGACTGGGCATCGACCGGAGAGTCCTGTAGCAGCACTCCTAGTAAGCTCTCAGCGTGTTCAGGAAGCGCGAAATAGTCGTTGGTGGTGGAAATCTGGTAGTCGAAAAGCAGGTCTCTCCACATGCCTAGCGCGTAGATGCGTGGCATCACCAGATTCAGCTTTGCCACGATGTCCTCGTCAGTTCGGACGTATTCCGACAAGGATTTCGAGACGGATTTCACAGTCAGGGCTGGCATAGATGAAAACTAGACGAAATGGGTCCAGTAGTCAACGCCGGAGCTGGGCCTGATTTTGGGGGTTTTTAGGTGTAGTCGTATTGCTCACTTATGTCCAACACAACATTGGTAGCACTCAGCTCCGCCCCAACCCCATCATTCGTGAATAAATTCACTTCCTCCCCCATGAACTGCATCGTTCCAGCACTCTGCTCAAACCCGTCTCTTTTATTTGTGGTGAACACGTAACCTTCAAAACCATCCTGAATTGACAGAGTTACCCGAGGCCACCAGTCCCCATCTCCACTGACCCATAAATCATCGAATATGGTGTGAATCTGGTTAACGTCGTAAAATACGTCATCTCCGGTGGCCAGTGTGCTGTAGCCCCACTGAAGGTCAACAGCTATGGGGTTTCCGCCTTGGTAGGTGTGATCAATCGCCTCTGGCTTTCCGAGATCAGTCAATGGATCTCCGTCTTGTATGCGGGTAGAGAACAAAGGCGTCAACTCAGAGTCGTTGAGTGTCGTTATAAAAGGTGGTGACCCTTCAGAAGGGAAAGAAAACGTCCCACTAATCTTAAATGTCTTAGCTTTCCAGTGCGCCGCCGCCACCTTAGTTTTCGGTAATGGGAACGGAAATGCTGTCCGAGGGGAATAAATACCACCGTAATATGGTGGGTCGTTGGGTTGCCCCGTCACCCCGTGCGGCAGTCCAGTTGAAAGTGTGCCACGGCCCAGTGTTCGTAGGCCAACATTATATACTTCGTCCGAAAGGAATCTGCCGACGTATGTGATTGCCATCCTACTAAGATGCGAAGGGGTGGTAGAGGAGGGTGCCGTCAAGGGCTACTAAACCAAGGCGCACGTCGCCGCGAACCATATTCTGAACGCCGATTCCCCCGACCCCGTTACTAATGACTTTTAGCAGAGGGATGTATTGTTTGGACGCAAAATCAGGGGTCTGGCCAGCTAAAGTAAAGAAGTTACCGTCTAAACCAGCGAGGGTTCCACTCCCCAATGTGGGGTTGGTTATAGCTAGTTCGTCGTCGAGGGTTAGTTCTATATAGACGTAGTGATCTATAGATAGTCCTGTTACTTCCGTCCCATCTGTCTGGTTATAGCCGGAAACTGATGTCTCGGTGTCGGTGGTTAGATCAGCATAAAATCGACTATTAGGTGCTAGGTAGACTGAATTACTAGAGAAAACGGTGGCATCCCACGAATGTTTAAAACTGTAGGATTCAGGAAATACAGTCGTGTTGACGAGAAATAATTCGTCCGACGGACCTTGACCTAGTGTAAGGGGGGCTAGGGGGTCGCCGACACCCTCATCCTCCTTCAACGGTCTAGGGTTTCCCGCCCTAGTGCGAGCAGAGGACGATGAAAACTCCGCGCTTCCACGGGCCTCGACTTTTCTTTGGCCGCGAGACGATGAAAACTCCGCGCTTCCACGGGACTCAACTTTTTCGTATTCGGCCATTACGTCGGTGCAAAAACAGTAGTTTTTTCTCGGAGATATCCTCCCCTATAAGGCTTCTGCGTGTCTGATACCACCAGACTAGCTGGCCAATCGGTGTAGTTAGTGGCCCCAAAACTGAAGTTAGCTACGGTGTATTTATACACCAGATCCTCAGTCCCGTTAGTGAAGTCCAGATTATACCCACTATGCAGGCACGCTGGAACATTGATACTGAAGTAGGGTGTGGAGATGTTTATCGGCAATGGTTGTGGAGGACTGTCTGGTGCTACTGTTTGTGGTGTCTTACTCCATGTAACTAATATCGAAGCCTTGCACGGACCACTATAGCGGTGTTTGGACATTACGGGGGCTGTCACATTGACGACACCACCAGCTCGTTTCTCCCACCCATCAATCCGCACGGTGGAAAGCACTGATGGGAATGTATAGTTGACCGAGGTGTTGAATGATGAAACAGCCTTAACTCCGTCGGAGTCACTCTCGACAGCTCCACCGATGATTGAGTCTACGTCGATCTGGAACCAGTTACTGGTCAGTTGCCTGCCTGACCGCTTGATCGCGTTGGCCTGAACACCCCAGTAACTGTTTTGGGGGTCTCCGAATAATGTAGCAGCCGTCTGGCCTGTGGCACCGACTGTCTCGGTGTTGTAAAAAAGAGTAGTGACTCGCGACAGGGTTTCGCCATTAAGGTCGTCTGTCCCGATTGATGTGCTGCTAGTCTTCTTGACGTAGGTTCGACGCTCGATGACGTAGAGTCCATCAAGGATCTTGTCGCCTGTTTTCTTCTGGTCACGGATAGCTAACACATACGTGCCGCTGAATTTGCCAGTTGGTGTGTCTGGCATCGTGTCACCCATTGCTGGAGTAGTCTCAGAAAACTCGCTGCGTCGGATTATATAGTCGCGAGTGACGGCGTCGAATTTAGTGCCGCCGATGTCAGCGTGATCGAACGACCAGTTGTTTTCGTCCTGATCAATTCGGTCTGATGCGTAGTAATACTGGTAAAACTTGTTCTGGTTATCCCCAGCACTGACGTGAACAAGTCGGTGGTCTGGCCACTTGTCCCGATCAGGATGCTTGGTTCCATATTCGGGGATGGCGGTGCCTTCGTCCGCCAGCCGCTGGGCGTCCACCACCTCATAGAACAGGAAGTCGTTGACGTTCGGTGTAGGGAACGTAACGACTCTCTGTCTCTGCGGTGTCGGATTGACGGCCATTACACAGCGTTGTAGGCCAGCACCTTACCGCCGGAAAGCGTGAATGCGCTGATCGGTCCAAACAAGACGGTTCCAGCGGGGATTGCATTACCTGTAAAGGTATCTCCACTGAGTCCTGCCCATGTGATAGCACTAAAAGTAGCTTCAGCAATTACTTGAATCGCGCAGAAGTCTCCAGTGATGGCTGTAGTTCCTGATTCAAACACGGCACCGCCGCGTCCGAAGGATTGTTTGTCGATATTGTTGGTCATAGGGGTGGTGTTATGATGTGGTTGATTTAATGATGGCGAAGTTGAATATGAAAGTAGTAGTAATGCCGCCAGAGGTTGGGTTTTCTATAGTGACATTGAAACTACCGCTAGCGACTGCCGCTACTGTGGCTCGTAGGCCGGTATCTCCAGATTTTTGGCAGAGAACTATAACGTCATTAGCTGCGACATTTGAATTAGTTACAGTGAAAGTGCTTGAAGATGTGGCACCATATGTTCCTGTAAAGCAAGTAATGGTTCCCGATACGGCGTTCAGGGTGAAGTTCTCAGTGATAGAAGTTGGCTGAGTAACAGTTCCCCTTGAGTTATAACCTAGTTGGGTTGATGCGAGAATGTTGGTGCCACTGACTGCGGCTTTGGTCGAACCACCGATAATCGTGTTATCAATCGCACCGCTGTCGATGTCTACTTTTGAGATGTTGACTTCACCAGTTCCGTGCGGTGTCAGATTGATATTTCCGTTGCTATCGGTTGAGGAGATTGTGTTTGTATTGCCATCTACTTTAATGGTGTCAATAACGACTGCCCCAGTCCCGTTCGGTGTCAGATTGATGTCACCGTTACTATTCGTCGAAAGGATTGTATTACCACTTATGTCAATGTTATCTACAGTAAGAGAATCAGCCGTGATGTTGGCTGGTGTCGTTGAGCCAATATTCGTGCCGTCGATGGTTCCGCCGTCGATGTCTACTTTTGAGATGTTGACTTCGCCAGTTCCGTTCGGCGTTATGTCAATATTGCCGTTGGAGTCGATTGAAGATATTACGTTACCATCGAGGCGGATGTTATCACCAGTAATCTGACTTGCTGTAATAGTGGTAGCACCACCAATCGCAACATCGTCAATAACTCCCCCGCTGATATTAGCTTTTCCTATGGCAACCTCACCAGTTCCGTGCGGTGCCAGCTCTAAATTACCATTCGTGTTGGTTGTAGAAATTATGTTACCGTCGATTCGGATGTTATCTACATTGAGTAGTCCCGTTACTGACGACGTGCCTGTTACACTTAAATCGCTACTCAACGTGGTCGCGCCAGTGACATCTAGTGTGCCACCGATAGTCGCTGCACCAGATGAAGAAATGCTCTCTGTGGAGACGGAAGAACTACCCACATTGATCGTCGCACCGCCAGTTGTAACGGTCAGCTTATACTCTTCAGTGGAACTAGACATTAGCTTGCGGTGATGTGGGTGATGTTCGGGATCACATCGACTTGACCACGAAGGAGGTGAATAGTTGCGCTAGCAGAGCTATCAGTCCAGAAAACGTCATACTCATACGTTCTGGAAGGGTCGAGCTTGAGTGTCTCTGCTTTAGGTAGTTTCAACTCGACCAACCCCGATAACTGGGTCACGTCGAAAGTGAACGTAGCAATCTTCGGTGCGCCATACTGGCGGCGGACCTCGCCAGCAAACGTGTCGCCAGACAGGGTGACCACCGCATCAGAAGCGTCGCGGATAACCAGCTCAAAGGAGAAGTCTTCTCCGCGAGCTACTTTGAGGTTGTATTCAGGAGCTGCCATCGTTCGTCATCGCCTTCTCTACAGCGACGACGAAGCCTACATTATCAGACTTATCTTGTCCAGCCCCGCCGTGACCGCCGTTGATTACATAGTCGTGGACCGTGTCCAGATAGTCGTCAGCCAGAGTCATCTTACTCTGGACCCACGCCTCAACAAGCTGGGGAGAACCGCAGGCGCAGCTCTCCTTCAGCTTGCTGGCGTTGGCCATAATGTTGCAGAGCTGTTGGTAGATCATTTCATGATCCTTCTGCATGTCGTGGCTCATTTCGCCACCACTTCCAGAATCACCAGCTTCTCCATACACTTTATTCATATCAGACGTAGTCGTAGTCGCGATAGATCCTCAGAGCGAACTGGTTTGGACTCATGGCCTCAAAGGCGTCGGGGCCAAGTTCCATAGCGAGTTCCTCGATCTGAGCCATCTTCTGCTTGTCCATACGGGACTTAGGATCGAATGACCCGCCGTGAATGGTAGAGAACAACTCTTGAGCCTTCTCTGGGGTGAGTAGGGCTTTCGCTTTTGGGGCTTCTTCTGATTCAGCGGCTGGCATTTCAGCGGCTGGTTCAGCGGCTGGTTTAGCGGCTGGTTTAGCGGCTGGTTCAGCGGCTGGTTCGTCTTCTGCATAGAAGGCTTCAGCGAACTCACCTACTTCTTCGGGGGTCATATCCCGAACACTTTTCCATGTGTCCATGTCTCCTGACGCTTTCAGGTCCATGAAAATCTGATCCATGAGATCCTGTCCTACAGCACGTGAAGTCTCTTGACGTTCGCCAGCGGTATCAACAAGTTCTTGACCACCTTCACCCATCTTTCTCTCTAGTTCTGCAGCGGATTTTCGCGCACGTCTCTTATCGTCGTCCCGCTCTAATGCGGCCTGAGCTGCGCCATAGATTGTATCAGTTGGGCTGACCGCGCCTCGCAAAGCGTTTTCAATCGCGCCAAGGAATCCAGCGTTTTCACCGAGTTCGTCGAAACGATCTTCGGCGGCTTTACGCTTATCGGCGTCGGTGGCTAGGCCGAAGGCATTCGCAGCCTCCAGCGTTAAACCAACTGGGGCGGCGAGTTTCCCCGCAGCTTTGCCAGCGGTTTTGGTAGCTGCGGATGCTTTAGCTGCACCTCGCCCAGCCTTTCCCGCGAGGGTTGATCCAGTTGGTGTGGAGGAACCAGCAGCCCTACCAAGATTAAACTGTGTCCTAACTTTTTGTAGGCTCTTTGGTAGTTTTCGCATCCGCTCCCCAGACGAGATTTGTGACGCCCTATAACGGGACATCGCGGCGCGTTCTGCTGGACTTAGTTGTGACGGATCAATGGTGGCCATATTGCTATGAAAGTAAAAAAGAACCCCGCTTCCCGTTTATGGTTCAGGAAACGGGGTTCGTAATTGGTGTGGGAACGCCTTAGATTAGGCTGGGTCAAGTGTGGCCTGTAGCGCAAGAGCTAGCTCAGAGAGTTTGATGGTCTTGGCTTTCTGCTCCGACTGATCGTAAATCTGAATCAGGTCATCACCATGGGCGCGGCTAGCGACATCTGCGGTGACCCCGGCGTTGGTTCCGGTTAGGCTTGCAACCTGATCGGTTGGCGCGTCATCAAGAGTAGGCATGATAATAGAAAGGTTGCAGCGAGGTTCCCGAAAATAACTTCGGGAACCTCGCTAGATTGATTAGGCAGCAGGAGTGCTGGAAGTCCGCTTGAACAAGATGACGTAACCGAATTCGGTCTTGATCGGCTTGGTCGCGCTGGCAAGCACACCCCGGAAGAAACCGATAGTCCCGTCAGGGTTGGTAACTTCGTTAACGATGTTCTTCCAATCGAACTTACCACGGTAGTTGACCGGATTGAAGGTCACTCCGCTAGCACCAGTCATCGGATTCGGGATCTGCGATTCGCAGACTTCCGGATGGATGATGAAAGCCGCCTCGAAATCAGCGGTGTCGTAAGAAGCGTTCGGCGTGGCAACTCCAGCAGAAACGGTGTAAGGCTCGATCTTAGTGACCGCGCCAGTGCTGATGCTGAACCGAGGTGCGAGGTCATCGACCAGATGGTAGAAACCACGGAATGACTTCTCAATACCCAACGGAGCGATGAGGTCACTGACCTTCGCGTTGTTGTAGCGAACGTCGTCGCGGAACCCAGCTTCGGTTTGAAGTTGGTAAGACGCTTCAGACGACAGAACCAGACCAAACACAGGGCGACCGTTTTCACGACCGTATGCGTTGTTGCCTGCACCAGCCCGGATGAGCTTGAAGTAGATGCTGTCGAGAACGGCGTTTGAGATGTTTGCATCAGGAGTGATGTCGCTATTTCCCGAGCCGGATTTAGCGATGTCGAGGCCAGTGAGCAACGCGCCTTCAAACGGATTGTTAGACGTGTTATCGCCGTCTGAATCGACAGTGGAGCGTGTGACAGAACCAGCAGCAATACAGCAAGTCAGATTAGCCGACACTTTCTCAAACTCATTACGGTAGCGATTTTCCCAAGTGTTGTGGGTCACTTCCGACATGATGTCCATGATAGCGCGAAGCTGCTCTTGGCGGTGGGCTGCAAAACGGAGGTCTTCCAGCGAGATGCGTGGTGACTCGATTACAGCGCGTTCCAGCGAATACTTCTTGAGACGCTTACCGAACTGAACAAAGGAGCGGTTGTCAGTGCTACCAGATCCGCGACCACCTTGAACGTCGTCAGCAGCGTCGTCGAGAGGTTGTCCGTTTGCTCCAGAGAGCGATGTGTTGAACTGATTACCGCCAGTGGAAAGAGTTCCGACAGACGACCACGCATCCGTTCCGGCTACGACGTTACCGCTAGTTAGGGTAGTGGCGACAGCACGGTCATAGACGAGCGTGGTTTGTTGGTAACCCACGCCGTCAGCGAAAGCGGACTGCTTCATAAGGTCCATCCACGGAGAAGTGTGGAGGGTGCGGGTGTAGATGTCTTGCCCGATGCGGTTAGCTTCTTCGGCAAGAATGGTGTTAATGGCGGATACGCCAGTTCCAAGATCGAAAGACATGATTCTAAAAGAGGATAGGTGTTAGTGTTCCCGCCCGACTAGCGAGAAACGATTGGTGGGTTAGGCCGAATCTCTTTAGAACTATTCAATGGCTAGAGCAACCAGCAGATTCTATGTGTGGTAGAGGCAAAGCTCTAAAGGATCGACCTAGAACTGATTTATGGTCAGAGCAACCGTGTCGATATGGTGAAACTACCGTAAACAGTTTTTGTTGTCAAGTAGGTAACAGAAACGCCCACACCGCTATCGAGCAGTGTGGGCGTTGGAATCGTTGGGGGTGGTGTCAGACTGCTCCGAGTGCGGCGTTTACCCGCTCCTCAAATGACGCGGTGTCAGAAACTCCGGCACGTTTGCTGGATTCTTTCACAGCACCACTCATTGAAGGCTCTGCGTCTTCGTATTCGGCCAGCCTGTCGGTTAACGCATCCACTTCTTTCTGGAGTGTGACGTATTCACGGACAATACTAGGCAGAATCTGGGCCGAAACAGCGTTATACGCCATGTCAACTGGGTGCGCGACAGACGGATCGGTTTCAGAAGCACGTTGCTGGACTGACGACATATCGAGACCTTCCAGTCCAGAAAGGAACGGCAGCTTCTGCTGGACCCGTTCCACCACGTTACGGACCACATTCTGGCGGATTTGGGCCTTTTCAGCGGCCTGCTGCGCCACTTTCTGCTCTTCAAGCTGTTTGGCTTCGGCCAAGGCGGCGTCTGCGTTCTCGAAAAGCTGTGAGCGGCGTTCCAGAATTGGGTCAATATCTTCTATAATACGGTAGATTTTGGCCTTATCCCTGTCAGATGCTTCAGCGAGAATCTCAGAAAGCTGCTCTTCTTGGGCATTTGGGTCGTCCATCGCCAACACATCGACCAAGGCATCGCCGTCGATCTCGTATTTGTCCGCGATCTGGTCGGCCTGCTCCATCAAATTGGTCAATGGATCAGTAACCGCTGTCCGATAAGCGTCAGTAGCCTCCAGATTGGAGAACATCTGCTGCTGTTCGTATTCGGCGATCTTCGACTGGAGTGTTTCCACGTCGTGGCTTTCAGCCAGTCCAGACAACTCTTTGACCTTCTGCTCGTATTCGGTCGCTTTTTGGCGTAGTTCATCCAGTTCGGAGCGGTTGGTCTTCAGTTCAGCCTTCAGTTGCTTGAACCGATTCGCCGCTTTCGGGGTCCAGTCGTCGCCGACCTCGTCCGTCAGTTGCTCAAGTGGCTCAAGTGGCTCTTCGGCTGGCTCTTCGGCTGGCTCTTCGGCTGGCTCAGTTTCTGTTTCAGCGGCTGTCTCTTCACCAGAAGCAGCGTTTTCGAGTTTTGAAAAAGCCTCTTCTAGCGAAGCCTCGAAAGAAGGCGTCGCCGACTCAGCACCAGCATCTGGCAACTGATCAATAGAGGCTTCGGTGGTAGTCTCAGCAGCTTCGGCTACTGGTTCAGCAGGTGCATCCATTCTTCGTCGGTGTTGTTGGTTCGGTTAGCTGGCATCTTCGTTAGTTTGGCCAGATCGTTGTAGGCGTCACGGTATCCAGCGAACCAACTCAATCGGTGGCTGTTCACTTGTGGATCTTCCGTGATCGACGACGCAGAAGGCGCAGCGGCTTCTTTCAGCGTGGCTACGGCCAACTGAAACGTGTCGTCGTCTAGAATTTCGCGTAATCGGGATACCGATTCTTGGTTCAGGAACCAGTGTTCCAGTGATGTAGGGACCGTCGTTTTAGACGGGTTTCGTGCTTTTGCCATATTCAGGATTGTTCCGTTCGGAACTCAAGAGCAGCTTTCGCATCGCGCATTGCTTGCTCCTGATCAAATTTCTTCTGCTTGATCGCCATGTCAAGTTCAGCCTTTTGCTGGGCTATCTGCATGTCAACTTGGGCCTTTTGCATCTTCATGTCAACCTCAGATACTTGTGGTTGTTGGCCGGATTGCTCTGCCATTTCAGCTTGTTCGCGCTGAATTTTCTGTAGTGCCTTCGTCGTGTTGTTGATCGCCTCTTCGGCATACTGCAACGACTGCTTGGTGCTAGCGACAACAGATTGTAAAGCCGGATCACCAGCGGCGAACTGGAGCGTCTCACTGACGTGTTGGTAAAGTGCTTGTAGTATCGGCAGCGACTGCTGTGGATCAGCTTGTCCAGTATTGATTGCTTCCAGAAGTTGCTGAAGCAGTGGAACGTGGATCTGCAAGTGCTGGCCGTGCAGCTCGCTTGCGACAACAGGAACAGGCTGGCCTGCTTGCAACTGCTGGTTTTCCAGATAGGCGATCTTGAGATCAACTGTCGGACGCTGGTCTTCGTTAGCAGGAACGTAGCGGTCTGCCAGATCGTGGCCTACGCGAGTGCTGACAATGTCTCTGGTCAAGTTGCGGCGACCAACATCGTCGAACTGACCGCTGATGCCTTGAAGCTCGCGCAGTGATACGAGTCGATTTGCCATCGAGCCGTTGCCGATGGAGCGGACTGCTTTGGTCCGTTTCGTGTCGAGCTTGCGAATGAACTCTTCTTCCACGCCGCGATCCGCGCACCGCTTGAAGAAGTCGCGAATCAATGGATCGTTCTTCTTGCTGGTAACTACACGACGGACCATTTCTGGCAGTAGTCGGTTCCAGCTTGAGTAAAAGAGATTCAACGATGCGCCAGACAATCTGGTCGCTACGTCCATATCAGCAACCACTTGCATCTGGTTACGATACGGACTCGACTGCTGTGGTCCGTATGGACTTACAGTATCAGTGTTGAGAGAAAGCTGTTGCGAGATGTCTTGTAACGCAGGTTGGACCGCTGTTCCCAGATTGGGAATCGCTTTCTCAATCACGCGCACGTTCGGTGACATCACGGCATACGCGCCGTAGAACGTGAAACTAAGTTCGTCGAGTGAACGCTGGTTCTCCGGCTGGATCATCACAGCAGAAGCCAACATCGCGCCGTCGATTTGCTGGCAGCGCAATCGGTTACTGGTCTGGATGTGCGAGAAGATACGCTGGCCCAGTCCGCGAACGGAGTGGTAAGTGCCGTTGCTGCCGACGCCATTGGTAAAGAACACATACGCCTGCTCCGGCGAGTCGTATCGGCTAACGCGCTGATACATGAAATCTTTCGGGCTAGACTCAGCACTGATGTAATGGCTAATCGAGCCGTCCATTTCGCGGACCCAGTAGTGCAGAATATCAACAGTCGGATTCTGGATTCCAGTATACAGGTCGTTGTTCTTAATCTCCGCCTGCAACGCTTCAAAGTCGCTGAACGTGTTTCCGGTAGTATACGCACGACCAGACGTTTTCACGTTTTCCATCATCACCCGCTTCACTTCTTCAATATTCCAGCCAACTGCTTTAGCGGCTTTCTCGTTCTTGATGAAGTGATACAGTTCGTGCAGATGATACTGGCGGCGACCAATCGCGATGTCGATGGCCTGCTCGCTAGCTGGCGTCTGTCTGGGAATCAAGATGTCAGCAAAGCCGCCAACACGAAAACGCCAGTCGTCCGGAGAATCGAAATAAGCGATGCCGACGCCGTGCTTGATGAAAGTATTGCAGAGACGCAAGTAGCTGGAGTGGAACTCAGGCCAACTCCGGAACAAGTGCGTCAGCTCTTCAGAGACGATGTCTTCTTTTGGGGCATTCTCGCTGCGTTCGCCAGTCGAGCCACGGACTTCTACGAGACGCTCAAGCGAGCTGTAGAGATCAACATACGCAGAAAGCGAGATGTCGAGTAGCCGTTGTGCTTCACCGAAGTTCAGATTGGTCTTCAGTGATTGTCCGCTCGCGGCTAGCTGGTTCTGATTGTATGGCGAGGCACCATCAAACATGCCATCAAGTCTAGCACGATTGACGGCGGACTTTTCATCGGCTTTCAGCAACGTAGAGAAGATGCCAACAGCAGACTTCACGTCTTTCAAACGAGAAGTAACTGGCTTTCCTTTTTCGTCCAGACTCTGCAAGTCAAGACCATCTAGCTCAGGCGGAGTATACATCCGGATGGAAAATAAGTGGTTTGCGTCGAAGTGTCAAGCATTCGGCCACACAAGATCAATTAGATGATCGACCTTTAGATTATGCCTCTTCCCGAACTTGTTTCGTAGTTGAACGTATGATGATTTGCCACGGAGATGCTCTGTCACGATATGGGGTCGAGGATTCCGGATACCGGATACACGCCACACGGCTCCGTAAGGCGTTATAGCGTAGTTTGGGTAGTTCGGTATCGTTTTCAGGTCGTCGGGCGTCTGCGTCGAATCTGAGACGATCTCGACACCACTATCGGATATGTATGCACGGCAGCGTCTACCATCATCGGATTGGACGACCGAGTAGTTGCCACGGGAAGGCGACCAGAAACGGGCGAGCTGCTTTCCTTTGCGGAGATGGTAGATGTAACCAGATGACGAGAGTCCGTATTTCGATGCGCCTTTGATGTCTTTCATATGTGACGTGAATCCTGCATGCGTGCCGCTGAGTGTCAAAACTTTTCTTCAGAAAAGTCTTTGGTGCTGTGAAACGGTTTTGCCCTTATAAGAAAAACTTTTCTTTAAAGTCTTTGGTGCTGCAAAACCGTTTTACAGCACCAAAGGTTCTAGCGCAAAGTTTTTTTCCGAAAAACTGTTCTTACAGCACCAAAGAATCGGCTGTAGCCCGCATAACTTCGTTAAAAGTAAAACAAGTGTTTAAGAAATGACTAGAAAACCGTATACAGCACCAAAGACTCAAAACTGTTTTTACAGCACCAAAAATCTCTTTGGTGCTGCAAAACGGTTTTGTAATCGGCCTCTGAAAAGTGTTTTTACGGCACCAAAAATATCTTTGGTGCTGTGAAACGGTTTTACCCGCACCCTGAATCCCGATCCTGAACCCGCTTCTTGAGTCGCGCTCGCTCCTCCGCGAGACGTTTTCTTTGCGCCCGAATCCGCTCTCGATTCTTCCGGTAATACTCTCGATTGTATCGGCTACGGGATTCCTGATTCAGGGTCCATAGTTCGGGGTCGAGTTCGCGTTCCAACTCTTTGCGTCGCTCGACTCGATACTTGCCCACTTCGGCGTGGTATTTGTGCTGATACTTGAGCCGTGCCTCTCGATTCTTGCGGTAGTATTCCTGCTTTTTCGGGTCGGGCATGCGCTGATTCTGGCCAGCGTCCGGTAGACTGTCAAATTTTTTCACAGGCATACATATATACACACGTTGCATCACGTAAAAACTTACACCCCTACCCGTAGCGTCATAGCTTCACACACATACCGCATCCTGTATCGGGAGTCCTGAGTCGGGAATCAGGGTTCATGGTTCAGTGGTCACGCTCGCTTGACGCTCGCAGGAAAGGATGGGCCGCAGCTTGTTGAGACCGCGTCGCAATAAGGGAATCGGGCAAAAAAAAGCCCGCTTGCCATGACTGGCAAGCGGGCTGTGATTCAAGCGCAAAGCTTGATTTGCTTCCGCAGAGCTTCGATGAGAAGCTCTCTTGTCCCGTTGGATTGGCTAGCTGTCCATGAGATGATTTTCTCAACTGTTAGCGGCGAACCGCTAGCAGTAGCTTCCCGAGATTCGCGATAGGCCGCTTCGATCTTCTTATCCACCAAGGTTTGCGGAGGTTGGCCTTTTCCGTTGGCGTCCGCCCAAGCCAACGCTACGGGTTCCGCTACATGCTCGCACGCTTCCTCGTAGGATTCGCGCCAAGCGTCTCCGCTTGTGGTGGATGGCTCAAGACCAGCACCACGCAACACAGCGTTGGCTAGTGAGACTGTGGGCCATTCGATGGCGTCGAAGTCTTGCCCCACCACTGACAAGGCAAAGGGGATGAGTGGGCGTGCGCTGTTAAGCGCACTTGCGGCACGCTTCGCGCCTTCCTTGTCCGACTTGCCAAGCTCCGCGCGGAGCTTGGCAATTGCTTCGTCGATATCCCCTTCCATGTTGGAGACAGCGTATGCAATACGCTGGCCCAACGTGGCTTTGGCGTTGGACAAGCGAGTTGCGGCACTCGCTACTTTACTTCCGGCCTCGATGATGGAGGCGACCGTTTCTTCAAACGTTTGGTTGTTCATTTTGCTTTTGTGTTTTCTGGAGGCTCTGATGTCGTCCCCCTTCACTAGTAAAGGTAGGAAAGGGGAATCGGTCAAACGTTTGACGCATCACGCACGCTATTGCGACCGGTCTCAATAACTATCAACAATGG
>Ga0209645_1000142_pt1 | contig 36454 bp, 46 predicted proteins | sample ETNvirenome_6_30_FD_184070 | JGI IMG/M metagenome (GOLD analysis project Ga0209645, IMG submission 184070) | Marine viral communities from the Pacific Ocean - ETNP_6_30 (SPAdes) (version 2) | ecosystem: Environmental > Aquatic > Marine > Oceanic | place: Pacific Ocean | collected 2013-06-19
GCAAGTTTACATCTTACGAAGGCAATGCTTCTACAGACGGTCCATTTATTTTTTGTGGCTTCCGCCCGTCTTTTGTGATGATTAAGAACGTAGATGCAGTCGAAGACTGGTGGATTCAAGACGCCGTAAGAGAACCATTTAACGGCGGTAATATGGCTAGAATTTCGCCAAGCAGCGGCGGCGCTGAATCTGACAATGTTGCTTGGTTTGATTTCGTCAGCAACGGGCTAAAGGTCAGATACAACGCTGGCGGCATCAACAATTCTGGCACACATATCGTAATGGCATTTGCCGAATCACCTTTTAAAACTTCAACTGCCCGATAGGAGGCACACATGACATCAATTTTTAAATGCTGCCACGGGCAGACCATTCGACCGGGCAAGGCGTGGACTGACGGAGACGGGGTTACACATCCCGCAAGCTGGCACACCTACAGCGCAGAGCGTAAGGCGGAGCTAGGTATTACCGAGATCGTGCAACAGCCTGCACCGGACAGCCGTCTATATCACTGGGGATATAACGATGACGGCACAGTCAACAGCACGGCCAAGTCGCTAGACGACGTAAACGAAGTCGATGAGGACGGCGATCCGCTGATGGAAGACGGCGAACAGGTCGTTACCAAGGGCGTCAAGTCGAACCTGATTGCCGAAGTCAAGGCGCAACAAGGTTCATTGTTGTCCCAAACTGACTGGGCTGTGATCCGCAAGGCAGACGCTGGTACGGATATACCGGAGAACATCGCAACCTATCGTGCAGCGATCCGGTCCAAGGCCACAGAGATGGAGACCGCTATTGCTAACGCTGCCGACACTGACGCCGTTGCTGCGCTGTTCCTGACGTACACGCTGGAAGACGACGGCACGACGACCAAGTCGGGCATCTTGTACGATTGGCCTGAGCTTTCAGAATGATAAGAAGGTTTTTCTTTCTCTGGGTTTTTACTTTAGTAACCTTAGCAGTCTATGCTACTACAGTTAAAGCAGATGAAATACCTTGTGTAGGAAAAGAAGAAAGTAAAATATTTGAACCTTCTGAGTTTGTTCGTGGTTATGGAATTAGAGAAGGAGCTTTAGTTAAACTGTCTGTTAGCACTGAAGGATACTGGCTTCTTACCCTATCTCCTCCTGAAATGGAAGGTGCAGTTTGTATAGTTTTTATGGGAACGGATTGGAAGTTTGTAACTTCTAAAGATACTAAAGAAGAGGTTAAGTATGGAAGGAGCAATTGATTTAAGAACCGTATTAACCTTAGGAGGTGTTTTGTTTAGTGTAGCTGGAGCCAGTGCTGTAGCTAAAATGCAAATAAAACAACTATCAGAAGCTTTAGAAGACGTAGAGCAACGTCTAAGAAAAATGGATAGCAGGTGTGACAAGCTTAATACCTCTACAGAAACTCAGGAGCAACGTATAGACGTTCTTTCTAAGATGGCTTCTCCAGAAAACCTTAGACGAGATCACATGCAACTAGCAGAAATGCTAACTACTGTTAAACAGCTTGAAAAAAATTACGACCGGATATATGCCATGCACAATGGAAAACATCCGCCGGTAGCCAACGAAAGGAAAGCAGAATAATGTTAAGCTTAGTGGGATCACTCCTTGGATTTGCTACTTCAACTGGCCCCGGCCTTTTCAAGATGTACATGGAAGGCAAGCAGGATGTCAGGGACAAAGAGCATGAACTTAAAATTATGGCTCAACAGTCTCAGGATCGTAGAGATGAGGCTGTAATTACCAGTGTAGGTGAAACTAACATAGCGGTACATAAGAATGCCGATGAACACACCAAACGTGCTAGTCAGTGGGTAGTCAACCTGTCTGCTACGGTACGTCCTCTGATTACCTACTTTTTCTTTCTTGAGTTTGTCCTTTTAACTTTTCTGTCAGCCTTCGGTCTTATTAGCGTAGAGTTGTTTGACAAGCTGTGGTCAGATGAAATCGTAGGTATCTTTAGTGTCATCATCAGCTTTTGGTTTGGTCAACGTCTGGTTAGCAAGTGGTCTAAATGATAAACAAGAAAGGTCTGGAGTTAATCGAAAGCTTCGAGGGTTTTCGTTCTGAACCTTACAAAGACGTAGCTGGTATCTGGACAATAGGTGTAGGATCAATATACGGACTAGACGGAAGCAGAGTTACCAGAGATCACAGGCCGGTTACAAAAGAAGAAGCGTTTGGTCTGATGGAACGAGACTTGAAGACAACGGTAAACAGGCTGGGAAATCTAATTAAAGTACCAGTAAATGAAAACCAGTTAGCTGCTTTAGCTAGTTTTGTCTACAACATAGGATCAGGAGCGTTTCAACGAAGCACAGCAAGAATGAAGCTAAACAGAGAAGATTACTTTGGTTGTGCTAATGAGTTTCTTAAGTGGAAGTATGCAAACAAAAGAGTTATTCCCGGTTTGCTGAGAAGAAGAGAAGCAGAGCGGCAGCTATTTTTAGATGAGGAATTAACTGATGAGCTATAGGACTGTCATAGACAAGGTTTTAACGAGGCTTAGAGAGGACACCATTGGTGCTGATTGGGTTGGGGCTATCTCCTCTGCATCTGAAGTAGATGCCTATCAGAAGCTCATTGGAGAGCTTGTAAACGAGGCTAAGGATATTGCCGAGGATTCTTGGAACTGGACTTCACTACGTTCTGTTGAAACAGTGACCACGGCAGCTTCTACAGCTACCTACGATATGTCTAACGTAACCGACAGGACACGTATCTTGCAGGTTATAGACAACACCAACGATAACAAACTGAAGCAGATCAGTGACTCACACTTCTACAACCTGACTTACATCGGTGACACTCAGACTGCTAACCCCAGCTACTATCGCTTGAACGATAATGACATCTCCTTCTGGCCTACTCCAGACGCGGTGTATGACATCAAGGTACACGCAGTTATTCCTCAGGCTGATCTCACGTCAGCTACAGATACCTTTACTCTTCCTGAAAATATCATCGTTCTTGGAGCTTACTCACTAGCTCTGGCAGAACGTGGAGAAGATGGTGGTACAACCTCTGACCTTGCTCTACGACGCTTTCAGCAAGCATTGGGAGATGCCATTGTACAAGACGAGAACCGAACTGTAAACGAGACGACGTGGTATGCCAGTTAAACCAGTTACCCCGGTAATCCTGAAGGGTATAGGTTCCAGAGGACTTAATACCCAAACTCAGAGTTCTACGATTGGTCCAGAGTTTCTGACTGAGGCTGAGAACGTAGTCTACGATCTAGAAGGTCGTATGGGTCCAAGGAAGGGCATCAAACAAATTACAAGTGCGGTAGCATCTCCTGTGAAATCCGTAGGAGAGTTTGTTAAATCTGACCGTACCAGAGAATACTATGGTGGTTCTGGAGCAACCATTGTAAAGTTGAACTTTGCTACTACTCCAGATACTCTGGTTACTCAAACTTTCTCAGGAACTCCTCAAACCATTACCGATAGTAATTGGCAGTGGATAAACTTTAATGATGAGTTCTGGGGTGTACAGGCAGGTCATAAGGTTATCAACTATGATGGTACAAACTGGTACGATATTGATGATCTAACTGGTTACCACGCTCCTTCTGGTGTTACTACCTTTGATCCTAACTGCGCTCTTGGTGAGTTTGGTCGTATTTTTTACGGCGGTGTTACTGAAGCAAAAGGAACTTTGTTTTACTCAGACAACCTCATTGGTCAGGACTTAAACACAGGAGCTTCTGGTCAGCTTGATCTAAAAACTGTCTGGGGTAATGATGAGATAGTTGGTTTAGGTTCTATTGAAAACAAAATAGTAATCTTTGGTAAACAGAACATTGCTATTTATTCTGGTGCCACCAACCCAGCTACTATGGTTCTTGACGAACTGATTCGAGATGTAGGGTTAGCAGGTAGAGATAACATTGTATACGTAGACTCTGATGTAGTCTTTCTAAGCTACGAAGGTCTTCAGTCGCTCTCTCGTATACAACAGAGTGACGGTAAGTCTCCTTTGGAAGGTTTATCTCTTACAGTGCGTAACGACCTTACAAGGCTGTTATCTTCGTCAGATGTGGGTAATATTAAAAGCGTTTACTACCAGAAAGAAGGTATTGTAATTACCTTCATGCCTGACGATAACAAAGCATACGTGTTTGATTTTACTGTAGGCAAAAGGGCGCTTCCCCGGATAACCACTTGGACATTTAAAGACAACCCCCTGTGTGCCGTCAGCACTTTAAGTGGTGAGCTTTACATGGGTTTATCGGACTCTGTTGCAAAATACGACGAATACTATGATGTAGCCTTGGATGGCGGTGGTAATGATGTTACTAGCGATTACAACTGGCTTTTTCAAACTCCTTGGTTGGACTTTGGTGACCCTGTGTTTACCAAGATACTCAAGCAAGGCTTGTTTACCATTACAGGTGGTGAGGGAGCAGCGGCTACTGTAGAGATTTCTAAGGATTACGAAGAGGACTCTAAGTTTTCCAAGACATTTAACCTAACCAGCGATGCAGTTAAGTTTTTATATGGCGCTGCAAACTCACTATACGGAGCAGCTAAGTATGCTCCCGCTGCTAGTCCCAAAGAATACAGGGTATCTCTTGCCAGAGCAGGTAAAACAATTAGACTTAAGATGACGTTTGACGTAACTGGTCATTACTCAAGCTTGATTAACACAACACTTCTTACCAAACAAGGTAAAGTTAGATAACTTTAAGAGGAAAAAGATATGTCGTCACTTTTTGGAGATATAGTAGGTGCAGGACTAAGCTTCTTCGGTCAACGAGAGCAAGCTTCAGCCGCACGAAAAGCCGCTGAAACTCAAGCACAGGCAGCTAGAGACGCGGCAGCGGCTGCAACAGATGCTGCTACGCCCTACACTGTAGCATCCCTCGGTGGTATAGCAGAGTTTGATCCAGATAAACAAGCTGCATTACTTACGCTCTCTCCAGAGCTTACGGATATTTACCAAGGTGGTCTTGGCCGTAGTGGTCTGTTTGGTACTCAAGCCGCTGATTATGCCTTTATGGACCCCTTTGCAGCAGGAGAACAGTTCTACCAGCAGATGCAACCTTTCTTTCAGGAGGAAGAGGACAAAGCTAGAACTGACTTAGAGACACGTCTGCTTGCACAGGGACGCCTTGGTAGCACCGGTGGTGCTGAAGAGCAGAGGGCGCTTGAGGAAGCTATTCAAAAATCCAGAGCGCAGCGCAGGACCGCTGGGTTTACTCAGGCTCAGTCTCTGATCGACACTCTTCTCGGTAGAGAACGTGGTGATATTGCACAGTCTGTTGGTCTTTTGGAAATTCCCATTGCACAGGCTAATGTTGGCCGTGGTATTGGAGGTAGTATTGGTTCGGTCGCAGCTTCTGGTCTTCAGTCTCAGGCAGCATCTCAGCGCCTTCTTGCTCAGACTGCGGCACAAGACCCCGGCTTGTTTGGTACACTAGCGTCTGGTATCGGTGGGATGATTAGACAGAATTCTTTGATTAACCAGTTAAAATCAAGATAGGAAACGTAATGGCTACTAATCTTCCTCCCTTTCTGATTAATTATCTTTTAAATCGAGGTCTATTTTCCGATAGATTTTCTGCACAAGAGGATACTCAAGAAACTTCTAAAGAAGAAAAAGAAGAACAAGAACTTACTTTTGAAAAAGTTCTTCGAGAGATTTTAGACGGTGGTCCTGACCCAGTAGATACTACTTCAGCTACTTCAGCTACTTCAGCTACTTCAGTTTCTTCAGCACCTTCTTCAGCATCTTCTTCAGCGACACCCTCAACTGGTGGTCTATTCAGTGGCGTACAGCAAGCTATAGATGATATTTTTTCTTTTGATCTGGATAAAGCTGCGGTAGATGCAGTTGAAAAAGCAACTGGACTTGATTTAAGTTTTAAAGGATTGTTTGGTATAGAAACCCCTTCGTTTATTGATGCCTATAATAGAGCGCGGCCAAGTAACGTAACTGATGCTATCATGAAAAGCCCTAATCAACCTGTAGGAACAAAGATCGCCGCTGGGCTGCACCGAGGTTTAATGGCCCTTGCTCCGATGAGTGTTACGGCTGCTGGAACAGCACTGAACGCCTTCACGGGAGCTAGTGATCCTTTTGATCCTGAGAAAGATATTGCAATAAACTATGATCCCCATGCTAATGTAACTACAATTTCATCCAAAGAACCTGTTAATTATGATCTTGAGTTAGACCCTGAACCTAATGTAGATAGACATCAATTTGGTATGGCTTTTGACCTTGCAGACCTAATGGCTGCGGAACAAGCGGGAAAAATTTCAGGCATGTCTACGAACTATACTAAAGCTTACTCTGCGTGGGATTGGGGAGACCGCGGATTTAATATGGCGGGGGTAGTTGGTTCTTTAGACCCCGTGTCACAATTAACAAATGCTGCTGGTAAGACTTTAGGTTTTGATTTCAGTGGTTTTGCCACTCCCGGTGCATTTTCAACACAGCCTGACTTTACAAGTCCCTATGGATTTACTCAGGGTTACCACAGTCCTGAGTTTGATCCCGGAGCTAGAGGGCCTAGCTTAGACGCCCCATCTTATGATCCCGATACAGGTAAGCTTGATTTTGGATTTGAAGAGGGAACTCCCGGTCGTAGCACAACAAAAGGCGGTCCTGACTTAGACTTTAGCGATGTAAGTGCTGATGTTGATAGTATTTCTTACGATGATTCCGATTTTGACGATTTCTAATTAAAATTTAACGAGGAAAAAGAAATGGCAAATGGTTTTGGTTTGTTTAATACGCAGAACAATGCTGCACGAGTAATGCTACAGATGGAAGCTGAAAGGGCCAAGCGTATCAGAGATGCTGGTGCTGGCATGGACCCGATTGTTGCTTCTATGGCACGAGCGCAAGCAGGTATGCGTGAGAGTGTGGGTGACCTAACGAGAACTGGCATGGGACTCTTTGGTAAGCCAGCCGCTGAAGACCCTCGTCTAACTATGGCTAAAGAACGTGACAGAGATCGTAACATGTTTATGGCGGAACTACAAAAGTTTCGCTCTAAGGACAGCGCCGGTGGAGAAGAAATTACTGAAGAAGAAATGAGGGCTGGTTTTTCCATGCTTCTTCCTAAGTATCCAAACGAAGCTAGACAGTTCCTTGCTATGGCTCAGTCCATGAGAAAAGAAAAACTAGATGAGATAAAGGCACTATCTGATAGATACGCTTCTCAAGCAAAGCTTCTTAAGGCACAAGGATTAAACGTAAGCTCTGGAGACATAAAAAGAATAGAAGAGCAGGTAGAAAAAGCAATGGGTTTCCAAGGCATGTTTACCTACAATGCTGATGGAAAAGTCATATCGTTAAAAACTGGAAGCTCAAGACTAGCTAGCCCGGAACTTTTTAATACAGCTAATAAGTATTTAACTGAAGCTACAAAAGTTTTCGTAGAGGGTAGCAAAAAAGGAGGTACTGGTCCCGGCTACGTAGCTATGAGAGAATGGATTACAAAGAATGTTAAATCTTTCGGTAAAGAAGGAAGCGGCACAGGCTCTGGCCCCGGCTCTGATAATGACCCGTTAAATCTTCGGGGTAATAAGAAGGGTAAAACTTAAAATATGAATATCCAAGACATTAGAAAACAATATCCTCAATATGATGATATTTCTGATGAACAACTTCTAGAAGGAATTAGAAAAAAACATTATAGTGACTTAGATAAGGATGTTTTTTATTCTAAGATAAATAGAGTTACTCCAGAAACACCTGTTTCTGAAGACACTCCAGCTACGCCTGAAACTTCAGAAGATCAGGAACTTAGAACACAAGACCCCTTTAAGAAAGAAATGGAGGCTCTTTCAAGCATAGTTGACAAGGCTAAAACTTCTGATCCAATGTCAATGATTGGAAATGCTCAGGTTGAAATTGGAAAAGCGCAGCAAGTGTCTGGCAAAATTTGGGCAAAGGTTTTTGAAAACATAGGAACTTTTGTTCCAGAAACTTTTCTTAACATTACAAAAATTTTAGCCCCAGAAACTGCGGAAAGGATAGAACAGTCTGAAACTGGACAGGCTGTCTCTACCTTTATAAACAATCTTAATCCTCTTACTGAAAATGAGAAATTAGCTGCTACCCTTGTAAGTTATTTGGGTCTTGTTACTGCTGGAAGAAAGATAAGTAAAGACACTTTAGAACTTCTTGTGAACAGGTTTGGCGCTCCTAAGGCAAAGAAAATTGCCATTGAAATGAACAAGCAAATGGGAGGTAAAGCCAAAGATTTACAGTCAAGAGGGCAACGTGTTGCCATAGGAACAGGAATTGCTACGGGAACTGCTGCTACCTCTATTGCCGCAGATGTTGCTCTTCGCCCTGAAGACTTGATTCTATCCGCTGAACTGGTTGATAACTTTCCAGAAACTTTTGATTACATTGCCAGAGAAATTCCTTTTGGTGATAGCTTTGTAAAGCTTGCCAATGACCTTCGCATTGCAGATACTGACAGTGAAAGAACTAAAGTTCTGAAACAGTACGGAGACGCGGCTCTTCTTGAGCTTCCTTTGAATGCTGTAGCACAGTCAATTTTTATGGTTGCTAAGTATGGTCCTAAGGCAACTATGGAGGCTGCTAAGGCAGGGGCCAAAACTAAACTAGGAAAGCGTATAGCCTCTGGTCTACGCCCTGTGACGGAGACAGTTGCAAACATCAATACGAGAACTGGTAGAATTCTTACTTCAAGGGCAGCATTGCCGAAAATCGGTGACGATGATGAGATGATGCAAGCTGCTATAACTCTTCAGAACAGCCGTAAGTATTTTGAAACTCAGGTAACCTTCCGTCTTAAAGAACTTCAGAGAGCGCAGAAGAGATACGGAGTTTCTGATGATGCTTTTAAATCCTACTTTAATACAGGAAAGGGTGACATAAACCCTAACGTAAAAGAACTGGTGGATGATTTTAAGGTATTAATAAACCAGAATGAGGCTGAGATTGCAAAGATTCTTGGGTACAAGGATGGAAACTTTGGAGTTCGTTCTGATGGTCAGGACTTCTATGTAACACGTCAGTATTCTTCTGCTCTTAGTCCTAAAGACAACAAGAGAATGAAAGAGGCGATCCTTGCCTATGAAAATAAAAAGACTATTTCAGACGCCTCTCTTGAAAACAGGATCAATGGTGTTATAAAACTAATAGACCCAGAGGATGAGCTTTCAAGAAGCCAGAGAGCCAACGTCATGTACAACATCATTGAAAACATGAGGGGTACTGAGGGTAGTTGGCATCGTAGCTTGTTTGATGGTGTAAGCGATAGACATGCTAGGTCCGTTGCGGAGGCAAACGCCAAGAGCTTGTTGGCAAGAAAGGACTTACCTGAAGAATTCAGAGCTTTTCTGGGTGAGGTTAAAGACCCCTACAAAGGTATTCAATCGACCGTATTGGCTCAAGGTCAGGTGCTTTCGCAGCTTAGGTACTACAAGGATATCCAGAGGATAGCCTCTCAGACAAAAGGGAAAGAGTTTGAACTTCCCGGTCTTGTTCCCTTCCTTCCGTCTCGTAAGGAAACTTTTAAAGAAGGTGCCGGTGCTGGAGATAAATACCTAAGTGAACTCATGCGAGATGCTATGGGTAAGTTTGGAGGTGTTAATAACAAAAGAATTCTTGAAGACCCCGCAGTTAGTGAGTACTTTGCACGTATGATTTCAAGGGGTCTTGATGTATACGACGTTAATAACTCAAGTAGTCTAATGAGGGGTCTGTCTAAGATAGCCTCCTTTGGTCAGGCTCTCCAGACTACTCTAGATGCTCCTGCTTACCTGTTGAATACCTCAGGTATGCTTCAGATGATGGTAGCTAATGGTCATGGGTTTAATCCTAAAAACTATGTAAGGGCTATATCAGAGATAAATACCCTAGCTCAACAGGTTATCAAGAAAGACGCTAGAGCTATTGAAACACTAGCTACGCTTAAACGTCTTGGAGTTATTGACCAAGATGTAACCGGCGAAATGATTGCTCAAAATGCACGTATCTTTGGAGACAAGCAGGGAAACATAGCAAGCAGGGCTTTTTCTAAAACAATGGAAAAGGCTGGTAGGCTTTATGGACAACCAGACTTGTATGGAAAGCTTGTTGCTTTTCAATCTGAAGTAGCCGCACAGAGAGCGATGTTCCCCAACCTATCTGCAAAACAGATAAACGAGAGAGCGGCAACCATTGTCAGGGACACCATGCCAACTTACGGTTCTGCTCCTGCTTTCTTCAGGCAGTTTTCTAGAATTCCTGTGGTAGGTAACTACACCCTGTTTCCTGTAGAACTGGTGAGAACTACAAAGAACGTAGCCAAGTATGGCGTTCGTGACCTTCAAGAAGGATTGAGAACAGGTAACATGCGTCAGGCAGCTACAGGACTACGAAGGCTTGCTGGTCTGTCCGCTGTTGCTGTTGGCATGGATCAACTGTTTACTCAATCTAGAAATGTGTACGGCATAACAGATGAACATCGTAAGGTTATGGCTATTCTAAGACCTGAGTGGTCTGCTGGATCAGAAGATGTTTATATGGAACCTATTCATATAGATGAATTAGGTGCTGAAGCTATTACTCCTGAAACTGTTAAATCACAGTTTCCTGAAGATGATTGGCCTGATATAAAAGAGAGGCTTGGGTATAAAGGAAACTACAAACAGTTTATAGCCCAGCGTGTTGAAGAACAGAAAGAAAATTACAAACCTTTCATCAGGACAAGGACCCTTAACTCTGCTGCTTTTAACACCTTTGACCAGATAGTTCGTCCCATAAAGCTTCTCACTGGGCGTATCTTTGGAGGTGAAACGCTGTCAGAAGAAGAACTAGAAGACCCTCTAGGAAAAGCTTTAAATGTAGCGTTAGGACAGTTCGTATCTCCTAAGATTGCTGTACAGGCAGGAATGAATGTTCTTACCGGGGTAGACAACAGAACTGGTAAGCCTGTATATGAAAACTATGCAGGTATAACTACCGAAGAAAAAATTTCAAACGGTTTAGAAACTCTTCTTAAACCTATAACCGCTGGCGGAAGTTATAAAATTATAGATGAGTTTGCGAAAACTCAAACAGCGGAGGAACTACTGGGCTTAGGAAGGGCTGAAAGAGCCAACGGAAGACCTTTGAATGAAAACGATTTAATTTTCTGGGGAGCTACTGGGGGTCGTCCTCGAACAAGAAACCTTACTATGGAAATGGGATACAGCCTGTACAAAGATATGCTTCCTTTGACTGCTTCTAAACAGCGTCTTCAAAATGAGATAAGACAACTGGAGCCTCAGTTGTTGACTGAAGAAAAGATGAATGAGTTTTCAGAGCTATACAGAGATAGTCAGGAACGCAGTAGACAGGCAATGAGAAAACTGAGTAGAAAAGTAGAGAACTTTGCCAGCGCGCCTGTTCAAGTTATAAGAAGGCGTAATGGCAAGAAGGTAGTGGATCAGGAAAGGGTAGGTATCCCTCGTGTTCTTGAGGCTGCTACCAGATCATTTACAGCCAACGCTAACCCTAGGCTGATAGAAAGTCTCCAAGCTTCTCTTAATGAACTAAATAAAACAGTAAACAATCAGAAAGACAGGTTTGATATTGCTTACGTTCCTGATGATATTTTTACGGATTCATTTATAGACGAACTTTTGAGAAAAAGATTTACTATGGATCAGATAGCTGATTTAAGTGAGAGAATAGGAGCTATAAGAATTGAACAGGCGGAAAGACCTTTGTATCAAGACCCACCTGAGGAGGCTAAGTGATGGCTACGTTTAGAGAAGAACTTGGTCAGGCGTTTATGCAAACTCCTTTTGTTAAGGCAGGTTTGCTGGGACTAACGGGTTCACAAGTTGCTAATAAAATTCTTTCTGAAATGTCTACAGGAGAAAAAGCTCAACTAGTTACGTCTATGGTTCCATATCTAGGAACGACTACTAGCGTTGGTCTGGATAGTTATAACTTCTATAAAGACCCCGGCTTAGGAACTGGAACAACACTAGGGCTTAATGCTTTCCCTTTCAATAAAATTGTTAGATACTTGAGAAGCGTTGGTGTTGAAACGGCAAGTCAGTTTTCAAACATACTTTCTGAGATGGCAAAACAAACCGCAGAGTCGGGCTTAGGAAATACCCCTAACTTTATAAGAGCTTTCTACGGAAAAGGGCCGGGTGGGATGGTTGGTCTAGGCGAAGCTGCTGTAAAAGGTTTGACTAATGAAGCTGTAACTAGGGTAAGTCCCCAAGCTATTGCCGCACGGAGGCAGGGCGTAACAAAGGCAATACAGAACAGGGCTAAGTTAAGTTTGAAAGAGTTTGATACAGCAACAAAAGAACTTCCTATCATTGATGAGAAAATTAAAGCTGCTAATGATTTGGGAAACTATGGTCAGGTAAGAGCCTTGGAAAAAAGAAAAGAAAAACTTACTGAAAATAAGCAATCAGCCCTCAAGAAAGTTATGGGAGCAGTCAACGCACAACAACTTTATAATGAGCAGTACGGAAGAGGTCTTTCAAAACTAGGAGAAAAAGTAGAGGGTCTGGCTATCAGAAAGTTTACAGACTTTAAACCTCAAGACTACTTCGATTCTGTAAGAGAAGCGGGTGGAAACATGGTGCCAGCTATATCTCGTTCAGATACAGACGTAGCCTTTAGAGAAATTTCAAGTGCTTGGAATGTAAACCCCGATAAGAAATACAGACTTGCTTTGAGAAACCCTTCCGCAGGTGCATCTGGTAAACTCATTGATCCTATCAGGAAGAACAGGAAAATTTTAGGAGGGGTAAATAGGAGACAACTTGCTGAAGTATTTTCTGAAGGTGGTTTCAATAGTAACAAAGAACTTCTAGAGGCTTTGCAAAAAGTACCTAACATTAAAATAAGAAATGTAGAAGGTGTTCTTAAGAACAACGAATCTCCCGTGTTGATGGGTAGTTTTAAAAGTGACGCTGTTGACTTGGGCGGCGTTAATGTTGTAACTACGGTTAAACCTGATGGAAAGATGTTTGCTATAATCAGCGATGAAAACGATCTTCTTAACATTCCAAAGGTAAACAAAAGTCTTAAAGCTCCTTTAGCAGACAGTAGAATGATTAGTGTTACCACTCCTGTAGAATTTGATCTGTTAAAGATAGCTAAAAAAGAAAAGGGAGAGAATGTTGAAGTCAGCATTCCTTCCGATGCTAAAACTAGAGAAGCTGTTGCTGAGGCTATCGGAACAGATTCAGGGAGGAAACTAGGCCGTGGCGCTGGTTCAGCTACTAAGGCTGATCTCGCTGTTACAGAATACATAGCCGACTTGAAACCTGAGGAAAGTGCGGGTGACTTGATAGAAGCTGGTGCTGGAGTAGCAGATATTTTTAAAAAACCATTGACGTTTTCAGGAGATGATGATGAGTAAAAGTAAAACGACAAACGAGCTTACCCTACCGTAGACCTCAGTAAGATTGGCCTCGGTAGGGTAAACTAGACTGTCCTAGCCGCACTCCTTCTGACCTGTCTCCGGATCAATGAAGCAAGCTGCACCCTCATCAGTATCCTTCTCCTCACTGACGTTCAGGATACCATAGCGTTTACCGGCTAGTCGGAAGGTGGTAACACCCTTTAGTTTACCCTTCCATCCCTTCAGGTATACATCCTTAAACTCATCAAACGTAACAGCATCACCGACATTGATGGTCTTTGAACAAGCACTGTCAATGAACGGTTGAACTGCGATCTGAATGTTAAGGTGATCGTCAGTCGTCAGGTCACTCGTCTGTTCTCCTTTCTTCTCAAACATATTCCACACGTAGTCCTTCATCTTCATGACAATCGGACCTTCGGGTAGCTGAACTGTGCGGTCGTACTCATAGGCAAACACAGGTTCAATACCACTGGATACGTTGTCGGCACAGAAGCTGATCGTACCTGTAGGTGCTATGGAAGTCAGGTGGCTATTGCGGATACCCTGCTTCCGTATCTTCTCCTGTAAGTCCTTAGGCAGACGGGAGATGAAACCACTAGCCATGTAACCCTCTTCCTCGTACAGAGGAAACGATCCCTTCTCTACTGCAAGATCAGAGCTTGCCTCATAAGCTGTGTAGGTCAGTGTCTTCATGATCTTCTTCGTCAACTGAATGGACTCAGGAGAGCCGTAGGACATCCCCAGAAGCGTGAAGGTGTTTGCTAGGGCAGTGATACCCAAACCCATACGACGCTTATCCTGATGGTCCTTATGCTGTTCCTCAAGGGGATATTTGGTACGGTCTATAACATTATCCATAGCACGTACCACATGAGGAATATCAGCCTTCATTTTGTTGAAGTTAAACTTTCCATCCTCAACATATTTAACAAGGTTGAATGAACCAAGAAGACAGGCACCGTAGGGAGGCAGAGGTTGCTCACCGCAGGGGTTGGTCGCTGCGATAGTCTCACAGTAGTTCAGAGGATTGTCCTCGTTGACACGATCAATGAAGATCACACCCGGCTCTGCCCAGTCCCAATTGTTACGCATGATCTCGTCCCACAACATACGAGCATCAATGGTACGGTGCTTCTCGCCTTTGTACTGGAGATCAAAGCTACCACCTTTCTCCACTGCCCTCATGAACTCATCGGTAACAGCCACGCTGACATTGAAGTTGGTCAGGTCTTTATCGTTCTTCTTAGCACGGATAAACTCTTCGATGTCTGGATGATCGACACGAAGCATACCCATCATGGCACCACGACGGTGACCCGCTGATACTATCGTCCTGCATACCGCATCAAAGATGTGCATAAATGATACAGGACCACTGGCAGAACTATCAAGAGATACAATGCGAGAACCGCGAGGGCGAATAAGAGAGAAATCGTAGCCAATCCCACCTCCGCGCCGCATTGTCTCAGCCGCTTCAGAAGCTCTTTGCATGATAGAGTCCATAGAGTCTTCAATTGTACCACTGACGAAACAGTTAAGCGCCGTAACATCCCTCGGACTTCCCATAGCAGATTGGACCCTGCCAGCAGCGAGGAACCGCATGTCCATAGTGATTTCTTTATACGCTCTACGATGTTCTTCATCATCCGACATTACTCCTGCTTGTCTGTTAATTGCTTCTTCAAAGCTTTCATTTTGAAGACGATACTTCATAGCGTGAAGATCGTCACATGGTTTGACCAGCGGTCCTACTGAGTTTCTTCCGTACATATCTGGCTTTCTCCTTTAGTTTTAGTGGTGCGAAGTAAAAGTAATTTCTGAGTATTCTTCGCCCTGATCCAAGTGTGCTTTGAAATCTTCAAGAGCTTCCATAATAAAGTAACTAACTGTTCTATGGTTTATTGCTGCCATCTCTTCTATAAAGCACAGAACATCAGGGTCTAGTCCTTCGTTTACCAAAGCCTTGAAGTAAGCTTCTTCTATATACTCTTCCATTACTTCTCTCCAATCTGGGACATCTCTCCCGCAAGTGCGCTGTATCCACATATGTCTACAAAGCTATCGTCTGTGTAGGAATGCTGAACTCTCGCAATCTTAACCAGCATCATCATAACAGCTACGTCAGTCGGTGTAAAGTTTACCTCGTTATCAATATAATTAGACCAGTAATCTGCAATCCTTTTGTGGTTCAACCAAGCATCACCGTAGTCCTTCTTACGATCTCCGTTTACAAGCTCCTTGGCTTTCTCCAGTATCTCGTCACGTTTCATCACTCACTCCCTCTCAAAGCTTTCCAACTATTAGGATATAACTTTTTACAGTGTTTGTCAATACCCTTGGCTATCTCTCTCGTCTCCTCCTGACTGTCCTCGGCCATCCTCAGGTTACAGATACGAGAGAAGGCGTAGAGAGAACCTGTCCAGAACCACTGCGTATAAGCTGCCTGTGGTAGTACCATCCTAGCTTGCTCAGGACACACCCCCTTTTCGAGAAGATAGTCATAGGTCCACAAAGCTCTATCAACAGACGATTTGTAAGGGTCCGTCATTAGATTTTTAGGGTTGATGTCTATGATCTCATTAGACGATCCCTGCTTCTTGTCCTCTGAGTATTTCCGCCACACCTCTGGAAAGAAAAACTCAGGAGTAGTATCGACATATCTACGGGATATCTCGTTCCAAGTTAGACCCACCTGATGCTTACCCAGTTGTCTGGCTACGAAGATGGGAGCCTTAATTCTAAACTGTAACTGTGGGTGGCTGAAGGGGGACCAGTGTTTGTGCTTGGCAAGGTATTCTATAAGATCAACGTCTTTGGGCTTCATGTATTTTTTTATATTACCATCGTCATTCCAAAAGTTCCACTCGGAACCTTTATCAAATGAAACTCTGGCAGCATTTACGACACTGAGATCAGAACCCATGTTGTCTATCAGTTCAACATTCATTCGTCGTACTCCCTATTATACAACATAACGTCGTCAAAGTCAAGGTCATAAATTTCCCTCAGGACTTCCATACGATCCTCAAGAACATCTGAGAACCTCTCTAGAATATCCTGACTAGACAACCCCAACAACTCGCACAACAGAGGAGGATCAGTCACCTCTGATAGTCTCTCAATGAACTCTTTAATTGGTAAAGGCATCTGTAATATCCTCCAAGGTATACCACTTGAACTTCTCCTTCTCACACCACTCAGCCATCGTCATCTTGCTACCCTTCCTAAGTTTCTTGTCGGGGTTATATAGGAGGAAGACTAGCTGTTTCTTCTTGGGGAGGCTATCCCTAATGGCTTTGTATTTCTGAGTGTCCCCTACTCTAAAGAAACCTTTAGCTTCCACTAGAATATCAATCCTGTTCTTGTCGTTACGACCTACAAAATCAGGGATGTAATTCCGATGGACGACGTAGGGGACTTTCTCAGGTTCGTACTTACAGTGATCCTTTAGAAGGAGTCCCGCTGTTTTCTCAAAGTTATTCCGATACTTCGGAGGCACTTTTCTTAGACCGAGTAGCTTTGGTTTCACGGGTCAGAGCCTGAGTCATGCCGCCTGTCTGGGACACGAAGGGACTACCTTGGAGAGTCCAGCCGTCATTCAACAGTGCAGTTATCTGTTCCTCAAAGCGATCATGTCGGGGCGTGTTGACTACTTTAAATTCAATCATAGTTGTTCTCCTCTTGGTCTAGGTTGATCTCAGGGTAGGCATTACCCTTTCGATTTTTGGGTACGTTTACGACGGTAGTTAAGAACTTGGGACCAGAGCCAGTATGAAAGGCGCGGACTTCTGGATAACAAATTCTCTTGTATTGGCAGTAAGAGCAGGTAGTACAGAGTTTTAAGTTTCCTGATTTCCCATCCTCCTGTGGAGAGTAACATCTTGAAGGTCGGTCTTCCTGCTTTACGCACTTTTTTACGTGTTCTATCCTTTCCTCTATGCTTCCTGAAAAATGCTCGTGCATTGGATCGTCCTCATTATCAAGGTCGTACTCAAGGACAGCAAGCTTACCGCTGTCACGATCCATTGCCAGCCATGCCCACTTACGTTCTCCCTCTGCATGAGCATACGCCTTGATCTGATCGACATAACCGAAGTCGTCGTTGGCTGCTAGTGTACGGTCCTTGAACTTCATGAGTCCGTACTTGGTGGTGGACTTAACGTCAGTTACAATGCCATTGATCTTACAGTCCATATGACCCACCACACCACCGACAGATACAGCCTTTTGCTCATCGGTTACCTCATGTCCAGCCAGACGGGTGAACAGAAGAAGCATCTCTTCGATCATGTGTCCGTACATAAACTTGATGAGGGTGTGGGGCTTGATACGCTCACCACGGTAGCCGTTGTATGCGAACCACTGAACCAAATCGTTCTTGCCTACAGATGAGAGGCGAAGCTTACGTCCGTCACGGGGACCGGAGTCAGGGAGAAACTCCTTACGCATGATGTCCTTCATTGCCTCGCCGAACTTGTCAATCTCAGCTTCAACATCGACACCCTTGTCAGAGTTACGATCCTTCATGAGTTGATAAATGTCATCGACTAGTGTTGATAAAGTTTTACTCATGATAGTTCATAACCTCCCTCGTCAATATCACACGGAATGATAACTTTAAAATCATCTTCCTGTAGATGCTGCCTGATTTCTCGAATGGCTTTCCAGATTTCTTTTAGCTCATTGAGTTCTTTTGTTTCTCCTACGAGTGTATCAACGGTATTCATTTCAATCTCCTGTCTTTATTACGTTTAACAAATCTCTGAGGTCGTCAAAACCAAACCACTCATGCTCTCTTTTCAGGAAACACCACCTATTTTTTACAGGAGCAATTCGAACCGTGTCTTCTACTATGAAGTTGTTTTTCTTTTCTACGTAACTCAACCCTAAGGTATCAAACTGTGATCGTCTAAACTCTCTGGTTGACATGAGTATCTCCTATTTTATGGGACGTCCCAGATTAGTGGGTAGCTGCCCAGTTGTCTCCGACTTTGTACTCACCGTCCAGTGGGCATCTCAAATCCAACCTGTCACCCGCCGCCTTGATACACTCTACTGCCAGCCATCCGAACTTTTCTGCCTGAGTTTCCCTGACTTCAACTTGAAACTCATCATGGATATTACCAACAAAGCTGTAGTCTATACCATGTATGATAGCATACTCATTCAGTATTGTCAATGCTTTCTTCATAACTATTGCACCGGCTGACTGTAAAAGTGTATTCAAGGCTGCGTGTTCACTTCGGATTATCAAACGTCTCCCGTCTAGTCCTCTGAGGTGGCCTCGCTTGGTTGCCCGTATGACTCGTTCCCGTAGAGTTCGAAGAGATGGTGTGTTAGAGAGAAACTTTTCTTTAAGTTCTGCTCCGTCTCTGCGAGAACCGCCGACAATGCTTCCGATCTTGGCATCTCCTGCGCCGTAGAGGAAAGCATAGATAAAAGTTTTAGCGTTGTCTCTTGTTGAAAGGCCAGCAGCTTTCTGGTTTGCTGTATGTACGTCTCCGTTCGTGACTTCATGTGTGTACTCCTCATCGTTCATGTAGTGGGCTAACATTCTAAGTTCCAAGCCAGCAGCATCTACACCTACAAGCTTGAAACCTTTCGGTACTGTCCAGCATTCGCGGCACTCAGTACCATACGGAGAGTAAGAGGCAGGAACCTGTGCCATGTTAGGGTTACTGTGCGTCATCCGTCCCGTGACTGCACCAATCGTATTAACCCTGCCATGCACTCTGCCATCTTCCTCCACCGCTTCTATCCAAGACTGAACTTGTGCTGATCTCTTCTGTAGCAGTAGATACTCAGCGATTAGTTTGGCTTCGGGTATGTCCACCTCAGATAGAATACTCTCGTCAACAATGGCATGACCTTTCTCCGTGAAAGAAGAAGGCTCCCACCCGTAGAACTTCAGGTGCCTACCGATCTGTTGACGTGAACCTAGATTAAACTCGGGCCAATCTATGCGTGAAAATGGACCGCCAACGGTATCGATACCATCCCCAAGAAAGCGAAGACCAACAGAACTAAGGGAACCGTCCTTCTTAGTTTTTGGATGGACTTCCTTAACAAATACCGGTAGCGGCGTGAACCTTTTATGTACTTCATCTTCAACCTCCATACTTCTCTGTTTCAAACGTGCTTGGATATCGAAAGCTTTCTCAAGGTCAAGCACCCAACCCTTGCGTTCCTGTTGAGACACGATCTCCTGAACCTTGTGCTCCAGTTCGACGGACTCACCGGGAAACTGAGCAAGCCTTTCGCAGAGGGTAGTGTACAACTTGGCAGTTACCTCTACGTCACGCTCACAATACTTAATCATCTCATCAGATAGCTTAGTCCAATCATCGTGGTCACCCTTCTCAAAGTGAAGACGCTCACCCCATGCTCTCAGAGAATGTCCTCCGTCTAGTTGTGGGTTGAATAGACGAGAGAGAACCAGAGTGTCGATTACCTGTACGTTATCGAACGAGATACCAAGGTGTTCCTCTAGAACTATCCTATCAAAATTAATGATATTATGACCGATAACAATATCCACTCCATCAATCTCCTCCTGTATCTGTGAAGTTTCTGAATATGGTTTCAAAAAATTCCTCTTGATTTTCGTAGTCAGTTCCATCGTACCTACCATCCATACCTTGCTTACGGGCAAAGCGGTAGTTTCGATATCTAGTATAAGCTTCTTTGTCATGGATCAGTGTCTCACCGTTTTTCAAAGCTACGTGTTCTAACCTATGGCAGTTACTACATAGTATAGCACACTTCGCTGCTTCTTGAAAGAGTTCTTTGTTCAACCTGTGTGACCTCCACTTGGAAGACTTCAATCCAAACTCCTTCTTCGACGGATCACGATGGTGGAACTCAAGAACCTCCTCGGGATACTTACCTCCGCACACCTCACAGGCATAGTTGGTACGCATCTTTATGTACAAGGATCGGTTCAGTTTTCCTAGATCAGAATTCTTCATCAGCAACTCCATGCACTTCAGGCGCAGCACCGGCCACCATACGTCCAGTGTCGATCTCGTAGTACAGCCAGCCAGCATGTCCTGTCCGTCCTGTGCGACGGCACTTCACAAGCTGCACCTTGGTACAGTTACGGGTGTAATCATCGTCAGACAGCTTGTCGCGGCTGAGTAGCAGCGTGTTGAATGCTATCTGGTTGATAGACCCAGACCCTTTCATGTCGTACTCGTTGACATCGTGAGGGTCTTTGACGCTGGGCTTACGCAGGTGGGACACGATGATGATAGCCGCGTTAGTTTCCTTGGCAATCTTCAGGCACCTGTCCATGAAGTCATCGATCAATCCGTTCTCATTGGACTGCACCGCAGCCTGTAGAGGATCAAGGATAATCACTTCGCAGTCTAGTCCCTTGATGAGGTAGCGCATACGAGAGAACAGGTCGTCAATGTCAGATGATCCCATGTGGTCATCAATATGAATCCTGTCGCTCTCCTTCACCTCTTCGTAGAACTTACGGTAACCACTGTAGTCCCGTTCCTCCTCCGGTATCTGCTTGATGTTCACACCACCCACGACACTGACCACGTTCTCCGTAGTCTCACCGATGGATGACTCAAGGAACACCGCGCCGATCCTTCGGTTCGTCTCCTTGTACATACCGTACAACAGGTTGGTAACGAAGGTGGTCTTACCTACAGATGTTAAGGCACCGATCACGGTCACCTCCCCTGCCCCCATGCCACCGTTCATCATCTTGTTGAGCGTACCAAACGAGGAAGGGAAGGGGATAATCTCCGCCTTGCCACGGTTCACGAACGCATCCCAACAACTCTCGTCAGACAGTGAGATGACACCGGCAGGTTTATATTCCTCCGCTCCCCACCATGCCTTCACGAACTGCTGCACCTTACCACGCTGTAGCATCTCTCCTGCATCCTTGAGTGGGAGGGACACCACCTTGGCCTTGCCCGGTGAGAAGATGGACATCACTTCCTGAGATGCTTTCTTTCCAGCCGCATCATTATCAAAGCAGATGACTACCTTCTCGAACGTCTCAAGCCACTCCAGACTTTCCTTGATGTCCTTCGATGCTGCCGCTGCACCACGCTTCAGACTGACGACGGGATACTTCCCATCGAACATCTCAGCCACAGCCATCGCATCTAACTCACCTTCGGTAACAGTCACGAACTTACCGCCCTTGCTCCAGACATTCTGTCCGAACAGACCAGTGCCTTCCATTGTACCTGTGGTATAGAACTCCTTGCTTGGACAGCTACGTACTTTGGTTCCGACTACATCACCACCCTGTTCGTGGTAGGGGTAGTGGTGCTTGAGTGTCTGACCAGTTTCTCTGTCATGCTCCAGCGTCACGCCGTACTTCTCAACGATCCGCTGGGATATCTTCCTGTCACTAATTGGTCCTGATACACCAACCATTTCTAGTCCTCTCGTTTTATGGGATGATCCCAGATTTTCTGTGGGCAGTGTGGAGGGATCGACTGATCCCCCCGACACTACATGACCACACTTGAAGCAGTACCCATGCCCATCATCGTAGACTGCGAGGTTATCACCTGACTTGTCCTCGCCGTTCTCTCTGCATGATGGACACGGAGCCTTGCCAATGAAGGTGGACTCCCCCATCAGAAGTCCTCGTCGTCCGCTCCGACTTGTTCCGCCATCTCAAGAACTTTGATCTTCTTGAAGTACGGAGCAACGCCGTGCTGCGGGTGAGGCTTGCCCGGTTCCCACATCACCCGAACCTTGGAGCCGTACGGAATGTACTTGGAGATTTGATCTCCGTCCGCATCAAGCACCGGGAACCCGGAGAACTTGGTGACGAACTTACGCTGCGGCTGGTTCTTGTACTCACGGAGTTTGACCCCCTCCTGTGCGAGCTTGGCTGCTTCGTCAGGCTCCAGCGTGAGGACGATGGAATACTTCCCAGTGTCCTGTCCGTTGTAGCGTTCCGTCTCTTCGAGGTTCGAAAAAGCAACTGTTCCTTCTGTAATCATATTCAACACTCCTCTATTGTGTCATACATTGCGTTCATACTACACCCACTATACTACAGGAAAAAATCTCCACTGTCAACTACCTTTCTCAATCGAAAACTTTTTAACGTAGACACCATTCCACCTGTCATCTCCTAGCTGGGTAACGTAGTCCCGATATTCCAACGCCATCTCCTCAGACGTAAAGATTTTCTGAACCTTGGAACTGTCGTACCCGTCATATGAAAAGACAATCCATACCTTATCCATCGTAGTCACCCCTCATGTACTCCTTAAGTTCCTCATCGACAGCCTCTGCTGCCAACTTGCTCTTCTGACTACGAAAGACCTTCCGCTTGTTGAACTTGTGCATATCACGAGCGACAGGGTTCTTCTTCTTAGGTGCCTTACGACGACCATCTTTGATAGACATAACCAATCCTTTCTAAATTATGGGACATCCCAGATTTCTTAAGTATCCTAAGGAGAATAACATTAATGATTAATAATCTATCTCCTTAGGATACCTTAGTATCTTACACGTCTTCCTCCTCATTGTCAAGCACTGAGTTTACATCCAGAATGAAATCGAACTCATCCGTGTTTTCATAGATGGCACCGATGCACTTGTTGCAGGTGTCCATGTGATTACCGTCGATATCCTTTCGAAGTAATTCTGAATTGTTTAGTTTAACATCACAGATTTTACAGCGCATTTACTTATCCTCTTCTTTATTCTTTACTTGATCCTCGAAGACCCTCAGCCGTGCCGCTGCGTCACATAGCTTGGCATAATCAGACATGAACATATCTCCATCACATTCCCACATTGTCCGAACGGGACCGTTTACCAGCGGCACAAGTCGCAATAGAAACTCCTCGGCTGTAATTTTTTCGTCGTAAGTCCAGTTGTATTTCTTAGGCATCATGCAATCTCCTTCATTCGTGCGGCCATGCCGATGGTATACCAGATTGGTTCTGGTGTAAACTGCCACCGGGCCATGTAAGATTTCTCGTTGATGTAGTAGTTACGGTACGCCATGACGGTATTCTCAGGCACCTTGCAGTAGTCATCCATGCACTGAGGTGGATCAGTGAAGGGACCGTTTCGTAATTCATATGGACAGGTGCCCAAGTCCCTCACCATACCGATCCTCTCGGTCTTGTGAACCTTTCCGTATCTCTTCGTATACTCCTTACATAAACTATTAAGAAGGTTCCACAACCATATGTAATTACTACGGTTTTCCCTAGCCCACACTGCACTAGGGTGGTTCTTGTGCGTTGCCTTGTAGCACTCAATGCTAGGCTCCCCGTCGATCTCATGGTGCGCCGTGCTGAGTAACTGGGCAGTCTCCAGTATCATCTTGACCACGTGTTTGTCGCAGTGCATCTCAGCGCAGCGTTTTGGGTTCTCATGTAGGTAGAATATATTCATACGTTTACAACCTCCATCTTAGCTTGGACGACATGAACGCCGCCCTCAGTTAGAAACTCCAGACCCTCCGTGCTTCTGTATTCTTCTGAATATATAACACACATGATCCCGGCTTGCAAGATTAACTTGGCACACCCCATGCAGGGCGCATGAGTACATATCAGTGTCGCACCTTCTCCGCTCTCAGTACACCTAGCAAGCTTGGCTATCGCATTGGACTCCGCATGTAGAACCTGAGGCTTCGTCACTAGTCTTGGATGTTCATCAACGTCCGTGCTGTATAGCTCAGACTCGCAATTATTGTCCCAGCCTGAGGGTGTACCGTTGTATCCGATGGATATAATCCTCTCGTCCTTCACAATGACACACCCCACTTTCAACTTTCGTGCCGTGCTGCACTCAGCGAATGCGTAGGCAGTTTCCATATATGCAACTAAATGTTTCTGTTTCATAGGAATATCTCCACATAAGCAAGTAAAACTATAATCCAACAGAAGAATATACGCTCCTCTACTTTCCAGTGCTTACATATCTTCTTCCACATTATTCCCAACATTATCCCCAATCCTTTCTATCGTTTTCTTCACGCCACCCCCGCAAATACTCTGCAATCTGGGCCGCAGTCATCATCTCACGCGGTACCTTGTACCCCTTGCCGGTTCCATTAGGCCACCAGTGTGGGCTGTAGTTGCGATTGTAGAACCTGTCCGCTGATCCTCTATCGTATGGGCTTCCATGTGCATGTTGCATTGCGATTTTTTCTCCTGCTTTCCGTAGTTTCGAAATGATTTCCTGAGTTTCGTAGTTCATGTCTTCACCTTTCAATTTTTTCTCCTGCTTTCCGTAGTTTTGAAATGATTTCCCATGCCTTCGTAATTTTCTGAGGTCTTGAAGAATATATGTTCCCCGCTTCATGGTCAACCCACTCATCCTCCGATAGACCGCCTGCTATCTGTTCAGCCTTGTCATGAAGGAAACACATATCTGTTTGGTCTTCCATTTCTCGTTCAGTTTCTATCGTAACTGTAACCGCCTGCTTCACAATTCTGAAGACAGTCACTTCATATTGATAAGTCATTCGTCGTCCTCCTCTTTCAATTTTCTGGGACATCCCATGTTTCACAGATACTTTCTATCATAGACTGGTCCAGTTGTCTACAGTGATTTTCACCACCATATAGCTTCAGATATTTGTTGATATGTTTCGACGTGGTGCGACTGAAGTATTCCGTTGTTCTGAATGGTCCCTTGCAATCCCAGCCAGCGACAGGGGTTTCATAACTGAATAATATCGAGACGTTTGCCTTGGTATTCTGAAGTTCAGTCATGTTCGAACCGAGTTGTTTTATAGACATATTCATCGTTCAGTTTCCTTTCATGTTTTCTGGGACATCCCAGATTTCACAGCATGTCTTCCAATTGCCATGCGGCGAACGCTATCATACTCAGAACGCTACCCGCCGTCAAGCCTATCAGGGGTATTAGTCCGAAATTTTCTGGACCGATCACCATCAGGGATATCAGGCCGCATGTCACGGCTACGAATGCCGATATGATACCGGCGATTTTTACAAGCTTAGTCATCGTTCAGTTTCCTTTCATGTTGACAAGTGAACTCTATAGAACCCCCTGACGTGTGTCAAGGGGTTCCGTAGAGGTCACTTGAAGGCATTCATTCCAAGGGACTGTAGCAATTCCTCTCCCGTAAGTTCCTTAGTCTCCCTCGGCAACGGATCAAGTTCCTCGGCTACTGCCAGCAACTGGGCATTCGTAGCGTCAGGGATGTGCTTCATGATCGCAGACATGATGTCATTGATGCTAATCGTCGGGGTTTCCTCGGTGGCTTCCTCGGTGGTTTCCTCGGTGGTTTCCTCGGTATCTTCCTCGGTATCCTCGGTAGCTTCCTGAGAAGCCTTTTCTTCAGCTTTCTGAGCTTTCTGGATAGCCTTCCGCATGGCATCAATCTTCCGCCATCCGTTCGTCTCTCCCTCGGTCACGACCGCATCGAAGTTCTCAGATACGAACTTGATGTCCCGAACGTGGTTCGAACGGTCCGCCTGAGATAGACCGACGAACATGTCCTGAAGCGTCTGACTAGCGTCTATCATCTTGACAGTCAGAGACTTCGTAGGCCATGCGCCATTCGTCTCCTTCCAGATGATGTTAGCAGCGAACGGGTGTACTTCCAGCACCAGCTTCCGTGCTACCTTCGCATCGGTCTTGACTGCCTTCACCAGTTCCTTGTTGATGGTTTCGGCGGTCACTTCCACGGTTTCGATCTTCGACATGATTATACTTCCTCTTTCAGTGTTTCGAATTGATACCCTAGTTCCTTGGCTAGATCAACAGTGTCCTTCGTCAACGTCGTGGTTCCTGCTATTTTCGCCAGTGTTCTGGACGCTGAGCATACGGGATATATCCGACGGTTTCCGAATTCGTTTCTGATTTCAACTATACAGTTCAACATTTTCATTCCTTCGTTGCGTTGTCGATGAGCAGAACATAGGGAGAGGTTCTCAGGATGTCCATAGAAAAATTCTGGGATATCCCATTTTTTTCTGAATATCCCCCAAAGTGTGACAAATATGCAACAGTTTCCTGTATATATTATAAGGTGTCTGGTTCCGTTGTGGTTCTGAGGTGGTTCTGAGGTGGTCCTGAGGATTTCATGGGATGTCCCATATATCCATACTCAAGCACTCTTCCTTCTCTCGTTTTCTCCGGTAGTCCTGAGGCATTCCTGAGGTGATCCTGAGGTAGTCCTGAGGTGGCGCTGTGGTTCTCAGGAAATCATGGGTGTTCTGTGGTAGACTAAGGTGGCCCGGGGGGGACCCACGACGCCACGCCATGTTATATATACCCTCATGACCACATGGGAAGCAATTTGGAGGTCCATGAATTAGATAATTAACTTAACTAAAGTACAACTTAAGGGTTGACTTTTGAGGTGAGGCGGGTTATTCCTAAGAAATCCTAAGGAACCCTATTGACAAAAGAAGCTAAATATGTTATAATATAGTTATATTAGGTTGTTCATTAAGTATGTTATTAAAATTAATAACTAAGTTAATTCTTAAGATACTTAAGTTAGTCAAACCGATAGGTTTGGGTTTGGTCTTTTAAAGGAGAGCGATATGAGCTACGGTTACAAAAAGCCCGCCAAGAAAAAGAAGAAAAAAGCTAAGAAGAAGAAATGATAAACTACCGAGGCGAAAAGTTTTCTGGATATAATAAACCGAAAAGGACTCCCGGCAAGTCAAAGAAGTTTGCAGTTCTGGCAAAGCAGGGGGATAAAGTTAGGTTAGTTAGATTCGGTGATCCTAACATGAGTATCAAAAAGGATCAACCTAAGCGCCGCAAGAGCTTCCGTGCGAGGCACAAGTGTGATACATCTCCACCCAGTAAACTATCTGCACGTTATTGGAGTTGTAAGAAATGGTAACTGTCTTCCTACATAGTAGGGCAAAGTCAGGAGTGATAAATGTCAGACGATACACCAGTAAAAAAGAGACGAGGTAATCCAAACTTCTACAAAGGTATGAAGGCCCTCAATCCCGAAGGAAGACCCAAAGGTTCCCTAAACAAATACACAAAGCTCTCAAGAGAACTTATGTCCACCAAAGGACCGGAGATTGTAAACAAGGTAATTGAGATGGCATTGGAAGGCGATAGGCATTGTCTGAAGATGTGTATGGACAGAATTATCCCTACCTCAAAAGCAGTAGAGATTACACATGAACATCAGGACTTAGGTGTTAATATTATAATTGAAGGTGTAAAGGCTGTAGAAGCAAAGGAAGCAAAAGAGCAGGAAGTATTTGAGGCAGAGTTTGAAGAACTAAAAGATGCCTGATCTAAAGGTTACTCTTCACGATGCTCAGATGCAAATCTTCAAGTCTGACAAACGATTTAAAGTAGCAAGTTGTGGCAGGAGATTTGGTAAAAGTTATTTAGCTGCATGGGTGCTGATTATTAAAGCACTCCAAAGTGAGGATAAGGATGTCTTCTATGTAGCCCCTACATTTCAACAGGCTAAAGATATTCTCTGGTCAATCCTCAAAGACGTAGGTCAGGGTGTAATCAAAAGCACACATGAGAACACTGCTACAATTACACTGGTCAATGACCGTAAGATTTATCTAAAGGGATCAGATAGACCAGATACACTACGAGGCGTAGGTCTAGCATATGTCGTAATGGACGAATATGCCTCAATGAAACCAGAAGTGTGGGAGATGATCCTTAGGCCTACACTGGCAGACGTTAAGGGTGGTGCGTTGTTTATAGGTACACCCTCAGGTAAGAACCACTTTCACAAGCTGTGGATAGAAGCACAACTACCGGAAAACGAAAAAGATTGGGAGTCCTTTCAGTTTGTTTCAACAGATAATCCTTTTCTGGACCCCGATGAAATCGAAGCAGCAAAGAAATCAATGTCTACTCAGGCATTTCGTCAGGAATTTGAAGCTACCTTTGAAAGTTTTTCAGGTGGCGTGTTTAAAGAAGAATGGATTAAATATGAAGATGATGAAGAGTTTGATGAAGATACGGCCTCTAAAACGGGTTCGTATGTGGTTTCGGTCGATCCGGCGGGTTTTGAAAAGAGCGATAAGTCCCGAGGACTAAAGTCTTCCAAACTAGACGAAACAGCTATATCAGTAGTTAAAGTAGTTGGTGACGAGTGGTTAGTTAAGGATATACACCACGGTCGTTGGAACATCAAAGAGACAGCAGAAAAGATTATTACAATAGCTGAAGATGTAAATGCAACGACAGTAGGAATTGAAGCAGGTGCGCTTAAGAATGCCATCATGCCCTACATCGAAGATGAAATGAGAACAAGAGGTTCTTGGATTAATCTTACAGATGTTACTCATGGAGGCAAAAGAAAACAAGACAGAATAGTTTGGTCTTTGCAGGGTAGGTTTGAACACGGCAAGATCAAGTTTAGAAAGGCAGAGTGGAACCACCACTTTATAAGTCAGATGCTAGACTTCCCAAGTCCACTTTCTCACGATGACTTGTTAGACTCTTTGGCATATATAGACCAAGTTTCGGTAGCAGACTTTGCACAGCAGATAGAAGTACACGAGTGGGAACCCTTGGATACTGTATCAGGATATTAATTTATGGATGAACTATCATATAAAGACCCTAAAGCATCCCTAGTTTCGTGGGTTATAAGTAAGGTGGAAGAATGGGAAAACCATCGTAACACCAACTACATGGAAAACTGGGATGAGTACTATCGCATCTGGCGTGGTATTTGGTCTTATGAGGATAAAACCCGTGAGTCCGAAAACTCCAAGTTGATTTCTCCCGCCACACAACAGGCTATTGAATCGACTGTGGCAGAACTAGAAGAGGCTATCTTCGGTCAGGACATGTGGTTTGATCTGCGTGATGATGTTCTTGACCAAAACTCTATCGACGCTACGGTAGTTAAGGTTCTTTTACAGGAAGACCTGAACAGGTGTAAAGTAAAAGATGCAGTAGTTGAGTGTCTTTTAAATGCTGCTATTTACGGTACAGGTATTGCCAAGATTAATGTTATAGATGAAATAGATCGTGTACCAGTAGAAACTGCTGTTCCCAACACGCTTACTACAGATGTTAGTATTCAGGAAAATGTAATTACTTCTGTAAAGGTTGACTCCCTTACACCAAAAGAATTTGTTATTGATCCCTGTGTAACTTCTATTGACGAAGCTCTTGGTGTTGCACAGGTCGTCGCTAAGCCTAAGTATGAAATCATTGAAGGAATGAAAGAAGGGGTTTACGAAGATAAACCTCTGGGAAGTTATGACCATGTTGACTTTGGTTATGACGAAGAGTCGGACGGTGATTACTCCGATATGGATAAGGTTAAGATCGTAGAATACTGGGGACGGGTTCCCAAGAAGTATCTTAACAACAAAACCGAAGGATTGTTGGAAGAGTTTGATTACGAAGATGACGAGCTTGTAGAAGCCGTTGTTGTTATTGCAAATGATTCGGTAGTTCTTAAGGCGGCTGAAAATCCATATCTGATGAAAGATCGTCCGTTTGTGTCTTTTCAGCTAGATCGGGTTCCCAATAAGTTCTGGGGACGAGGCGTGGCAGAGAAAGGTTACAATCCTCAGAAGGCTCTGGATGCAGAACTGAGAGCAAGGATTGACGCTCTGGCCCTTACAACGCACCCCATGATGGGTGTGGATGCTACTCGTCTCCCAAGGGGAGTCAAGTTCGAGGTCAAAGCCGGTAAGACAATCCTTACAAACGGTGATCCTCGGTCAGCCTTGCTCCCCTTAAACTTTGGAAATGTAGCAAACACTACATTTACTGAAAGTGCTGAACTAGAGCGTATGGTTCAGATGGGTACTGGAGCAATGGACGGAGCTAACAGCAACTTTGCTAACCCCCGTAACTCTACTGCTTCTGGTATGTCTATGCTACAGGCAGCGTCTATCAAACGTCAGAAGCGTACTATTATGAACTTTCAGGAAAACTTCCTGATACCTTTGATTCATAAGTCTGCCTTACGCTACATTCAGTTTGCACCGGAGCGGTATCCGGCAGGGGACTACAAATTCAAAGCATACTCAAGCATGGGTATTATGGCTAAAGAGTTGGAGATGATGCAGCTTATTCAGCTTATGTCTATGACTCAGCCGGGAACTCCTCCCCACGCTATGCTTCTTATGTCCATTTTTGATAACAGTTCTGTACCAAACAGGGACGCAATGAAACAGGCTATTGCTCAGACAATGCAGCCTGACCCAGCAGCCGCACAGGTACAGCAAATTGCACAGCAACTTGAGCTTATGAAGTTGCAGATGGAAATTGAAGAGATGAAAGCCAGTGCAATGAAAGACACTGCACATGCCGTCAAGCTACAGTCCGAAGCTCAAACTAAATCGCCTGAAATTGACATGGCTAAAGTTCAGATGGAACTGGCAGAAAAGCTGGCACGTATTGAAAAACTTAAAGTAGATACTGAAAACGTAAGGTCTGAAACAATGCGTAACGGTCCTGAAGTTCAGCATCTACAGTCAGAAACTATTCTTAATCTTGCAAAAGCTCAGAACCAGTGACTGACAAAGAAATTCTTGAGGGACGTTTAGATTTATTTACCAACGACGCTTGGGTTTCCTTTACTAAGGAACTTGAAGAAATGGCAAAATCGTTGGAAAATATACAAAACATACCTGACGAGAAGACCCTGTTCTTACGAAGGGGTCAGGTGGATATGCTAAATATGATAATTAATTTAGAGGAAACCACCAAACTAGCGTTGGATCAATTAGAGTTAGATATCTAATCCCAACATTTTTTAACTCCATAATCTTTATAGACGGAGGATTGGTAATATGGATAGCATTGTTGTAGAAGAAAAAGTCGAGACGCCTGAGGAAGCAGAACAGTATGCGAACATCGAAGAGGCTCCCGAAGTGGAACAACCTCAGGAAGAGCAAGAGGTGGAACTACCTGAAAAGTTCAAGGGTAAGTCGATGGAGGACATCGTATCTTCATATGAAAACCTTGAAAAAGAACTTGGACGGAAGGGCCAAGAACTAGGCGAACTCAGGAAACTAACAGACGGTATTCTTCAACAGCAGATTACCACACAAGAAAGCGGAACAGAAGAGCTTGAAGAGGAAGTTGATTTCTTCGATAACCCTGAACAAGCGGTCAGTAAAGTTATTGAGAACCATCCTAAGTTCCGTGAGTTTGAACAGCAGCGTCAAACACAACAGATTGAGACGACTACTGCCAAACTTAAAGAAGCTCATCCTGATTTCATGGATATCGTTGCTGATTCCAAGTTTCAGGAGTGGGTTCAGGATAGCCCCGTGAGGCAGCAACTGTTTGTTTCGGCACACAATTACAATTTACCAGCCGCTATGGAACTGATGAATAATTGGAAAGAGCGATCACTGATAAATAACACAAGTGAAGTCGAAGCAGAAAAAGCAGCCAACCGCGAACAAGCTATGAAGGCAGGAAAAGGTGTTTCCCGTTCTTCTTCTGAGTCTACAGCCGGTAAAAAAATCTACCGTAGAGCTGATCTTATCAGACTTAAAACTACTGACCCTGCTCGTTATGAGTCACTACAGGATGAAATCCTAGCTGCTTATGCAGAGGGTCGCGTTAAGTAACCCTTATAAAGAAAGGAATTAAATTATGGCTTTGGGTACTGGACATCAAACTACCACGACGGGTGCAACTTTTATTCCCGAACTGTGGTCCGACGAAGTTATTGCCGGTTATAAGGCAAATCTCGTCCTCGGTAACCTCGTTACCAAAATCAACCACGCCGGTAAAAAAGGCGACACGATCCACATTCCGGCTCCGGTTCGTGGCTCTGCTAACGCTAAAGCTGCAAACACTCAGGTTACGCTTCAGGGCGACACCCATAGTGAAGTGCAGGTTAGCATCAACAAGCACTATGAATATTCCGTCCTGATCGAAGACATCACGGAAGTTCAGGCGCTTCAGTCGCTTCGCCGGTTCTACACCGACGACGCTGGCTATGCTCTTGCTACGCAAGTTGACACGGACCTGTTTGCTCTTTCCGAAGGCTTTCAGGGCGGAACGGTAGGCGGCACGGGTGCGGCTCTTTATGAAAAGGCTGTTATCGGTGGTGACGGAACGACCCTGTACACGGGTAACTCTTCGAACGCTTCTGACCTGACGGATGCTGGTATTCGTGCCATGATCCTCAAGCTGGATAACGCTGACGTTCCTTCGGATAACCGTTGCATGGTTATTCCTCCGATTGCTGCTAACGACATGCTCGGCATCAACCGCTTCACTGAACAGCAGTTCATTGGTAACGGTGACGCCATCAAGACCGGCAAGATCGGCAGCATCTACGGCATGGACGTTTATGTTTCGTCCAACTGCCCGTCCATCAACTCCGATGCTCAGCGCGTTGGTGTCATGATGCACAAAGATGCTCTGTGCCTTGCGGAGCAGATGGGTGTTCGTTCGCAGACCCAGTACAAACAGGAATACCTCGGTGACCTGTTTACGGCTGACACGCTGTACGGTGTTGCGGAACTCCGCGACAACGCTGGTGTTGCCTTCGTTGTACCTGCTACCTAAGTAGGTCTTGGGAGTCTCTAGTCTAACGGCTGGAGACTCCCACTCTTATACAGGATAAGCTAATATGATTACTCTTGAAGCAGCCTTATCGGATACCAGTTATAATCTAGAACTGGAAAAGATTAAAAATAAAATAGCACAGCTATATAAAGAACTGCTTACCAAGACTTTTAAACAAGCTAATCCCGCCGCAAGCATGGAAGAGTTGTACAGTTTTTTAGAAGAAAACGAATTGGAATTTAAAGATACCGAAGAGTTTGAAGACGAAGCAGAAGATATTGAAAACATTTTATCATTGCTTTCAGACAAAGAAGACTTAGACCTTATTAAAGAAAAATCTTTTGAAACTCCTTCGGTAGCCTCCGGTAAAACACCGGGAAACAAATCAAATGAAAAAGGTGAAGTTCCAAACACCGTAGCATTAAAAGATTACAAAGGAGGATTGTTTACTCCTCCAGATAAAAAAGTTAAGAAAGTTACAAAAGCACTTAAAACTCCTACTGGAAAAGTAACCAGAGTTATTGACGACAATCCTAAAGTAGACACTCAAAGGTTAAAAGAAGTGTGGGATAAGGAACGAGACAAGCTTTTGGAATTAGTTAGACAACGTAACAAGGAATATGGTGTTGTACTATGAAACCTGTTAAAAATCGAAAAGCCGGTAGCTTTGTCAAAAAGAAAAAGAAAAAGATGACAGAGGAAAAGAAAAAGAAAAACCTTGCTCGTTGGGCAGGAGAAAGGCTTCGAGTATCGTAATGCCCCGTGGAAGGACAAGACCATTATTTAAACCTATGCCTAAACCACAGACTCCTAAGTGGTCAAGGCAACAGTTGTTTATAAAGCTTTCTAACCAACGACAAAACGAAAGAGCGCCTTATGACGATGGTGACCAAGCTCTTTACGGTAGTATTAAATCATTGTATGGAATAGCTAGATATTCTTCACGCAGTTAAACACAAGAGGTAACAAATGAGCGATTATACAATTCAAGTTAGCTGGTCTGGCAAAGATGCTCTAGCCGATTCTGACCCTAATAAAATTATTTCTGGTGCAGATTTTAATACTGAGTTTGGCGCTGTTCAAACTGCGGTAAACAGTAAGTATGACTCCGCTGATCTCGGTGTAACTCTTCAACAGTACGACGCTGACACAGCAAAGACCGATGCGGCGCAGACGTTTACGGCCAGTCAGCGTGGAACTATCACCACAGACAACGACTTGAGTTTTGACCAGAACGCCACTAATAACTTCAAATGCACCCCCAGCGGCACCGGCACTCTGACGTTTACCAACCACACCGCTGGGCAGTCGGGCAACATCCTATTGATTAACACAGGCGGTCATGCGATCAGTCTACACGCAAATACCAAGGGTGATGCAAACCTAGCTAGCACAATTAGCACCGCTGGCACCTATTGGCTTAGCTACTACGACGATGGCACCAACGCATATGTGGTCACCAGCACGGCGTTTGCATAATGTCGATAATCCAAGGCACATCTAAATCGTCTGCGGCTGCGGCGTACGAAATCGAGCAGTCTATTCGTTTCAACGATGACGATGACTCACATCTTTACGATACAAGTTTTAGTGCTAGCCCAACATCTTCAACAGTTTGCACCATTAGCGTTTGGGTTAAACGTGGTAGTAATCTTGGCTCAAACTCTACAATCATTTCCGCCGGCGACCCGGCTGGTTCGACCTACGAAGCGTTACGTTTTGGCACAGGCAACCAACTTCAGTTTAGTCAAGCATCCAGTGATTATGATCTAAAGACAACTCAAGTTTTTAGAGACCCTTCGGCGTGGTATCATATAGTTGCCGTCCTTAATACTGGTGCTGCTGAAAGCAGTAGAGCCGCATTATATGTTAATGGCTCTCAAGTCACAGATTTTGCTACAGAGAATTATCCAAGTTCTAGTTATTCAACCAACTTTACATCAGGAGCATCTGGAGTTGCTCATGTTGTTGGTGCCAATGGGTATGAAGGGTCAGGGCCAGATTCTCAACATTTTGACGGCTATCTAGCCGAAATTAACTTCGTAGACGGCCAAGCACTAGACCCAACCAGCTTTGGTGAAACCAACAGCGATACCGGCCAGTGGGTGCCGAAGAAGTACACAGGCTCTTACGGAACCAACGGCTTTCGACTACAGGGGTCTAACAGTTCTGACCTCGGAGAAGACACTAGCGGCAACGGCAACGACTTTACCAGCAGTGGCTTGGCTGCGGCGGATCAGGTGCCAGACACGCCAACTCCAAGCGCCGATTCTGCTATCGGCAATCGTGCAACGCTTATGTCGATCCAAGATGGTTCGCCGACGATGTCTGAAGGTAACACACGTTTCAGCAACTCCGGCGGCACTCGCATTCAACGGACGACCAATCAGCCGCTTGTCGGCAAAACGTATTGGGAGGTTCTGGTTAATAACGCTACGCAAAATACTGCGGGGGTTTCGAGCGACCAGATCAGCACATTTACGAACGATACTTTCTATAATCAGACGACGCTCGTCGCTGGTTTTGACAATGCTAATTTTTACTACAACGGTAGCTTCACGACCTATTCACAACCGTCTGCAACGCAAAGGTGGATGTTCGCCTACGACGCAGATACCGGCGAATTGTGGAGCGGTGTGAACGGGACATGGCATAATTCTGGTAATCCAGCAGCGGGTACTGGTGAGGTTGCTACATTATCGACCAGCTATAAATGGTTCCCCTTTATTGGTGGAAAATCCGGTGCTGATCAGCAAATTATCTGGGGTGCGTCGAATATGTCGCACACTGTTCCAACCGGATTTACGGCAGACCTATCAAGCTATCGACAATCCGACCCAACCATTGCCGATCCGTCGGCGTACTTCCAAACCACAACGTACACTGGAGACGGCTCAAGCAGCAACGAAGTAAACCAAGCTGGAAATTCAACTTTCGAGCCTTCGATGGTCTGGATCAAGAGCCGCAGTGCAGCAACGAACCACGTTATTCAGGATCAAGTGCGTGGCAATTTCGTTTTGTATCCAGACCTATCTAACGCACAAGGCGCAACTGGTGGAGGTTGGGTTTCTAGCTTCGATAGCGATGGTTTCACTGTCAATGTAAACGGGCCTATCAACGCAAGCGGCGAAACTTTTGTTGGCTGGCAATGGAAGGCCGCAGGAAGTGGCAGCAGTAACACCGATGGTTCAGTAACTAGCACTGTAAGCAATAACAGCACGTCTAATTTTTCTATAGTCAAGTATACAGGAACAGGCAGCGGTGATTCTACTGTTGGTCATGGTTTAGGTGTCACACCTGACATGATACTACTCAAACATTTAGATCGTGCACAAAACTGGAGAGTTTTCCATACTTCAGAAGGCGTGGGTAAAACTGGATTTTTGAACAGTACCGCAGCTTTTTCAGCAGACCCTGATCGTATTACAGCAGTTAGCTCAACGACATTCACAGCGGCTGCAAACATGAATGAATCTGCCGACTACATTGCTTATTGTTTCGCAGAGGTAGAAGACTTCAGCAAGTTTACATCTTACGAAGGCAATGCTTCTACAGACGGTCCATTTATTTTTTGTGGCTTCCGCCCGTCTTTTGTGATGATTAAGAACGTAGA
>Ga0209645_1000145_pt1 | contig 36216 bp, 47 predicted proteins | sample ETNvirenome_6_30_FD_184070 | JGI IMG/M metagenome (GOLD analysis project Ga0209645, IMG submission 184070) | Marine viral communities from the Pacific Ocean - ETNP_6_30 (SPAdes) (version 2) | ecosystem: Environmental > Aquatic > Marine > Oceanic | place: Pacific Ocean | collected 2013-06-19
TTCATGCGTTCTCCTTTTCGAGCCACCATGTGGCCCATGCTTCGATGTCTGCGTCTCCAAGCTCTGACTCATCAGCCATAGCCTCAAAGACCTGTGCTTGCGTAACCTCTTCAAGGGCATCGCCCATCAGTTCTAAATCTTTCATGCGTGTATTATACCAAGTGAGGGGGTGGATGTCAAGCCTGAACTGGCTCAAAATAGTGGTGAAAAAACTTATGGCAAGCCCAAGGGGTCTCCTTCCACTCTAGCACACTCATGAACTCCTCGACCCTACTCATAGGCTGATAGCCCTGTACTTGATCGTAGGCTGAGAGGCTGATCAGGTTACCATGCTCGTTCTTGATTGCGATCTCGACAGTGCCTTCGTGGTTAGAGCAGTAGTGGATGCTCTCGTCTGAGCCTATGGAGAGAGTCCAGCCATGGCCTTCGAACTTGTATTGAGTAAGACCCTCACGCGGAGTGGTCATCGTGTATTTGTTCTTTTCTTTCATGTCCCTATTATATCACACCTCAAGCTGAATGCAAGCCCTAAATGAAAAAACTTTCTGCTCTAACCCCTTGTCTTATCACTACTTAGGCGGCTCCGCGCCGCCCCCTTTTGGGATTTCTTACAGGCTACCACGCCCTGGATCGTGTAGGTGGCTCAACATGTGAACCGTGCCTAGGACTAGCTCCTCAACAAAGACCAGCCTTGGAGAGGGTCACGGGATCCATGTAGCGCACATGGTTCACGCCATTCATGATGAGGAAGTTCCTCAAGCGAAGACCACCCCAACCGAGGAAGTTGTCCTCTGCAAGGAGCTTATCGGTATCTCCACCGTAGACCTGCACATCAAAGCGAGGCTTAGAGGGAGTGGAAGCAGGGTCTAGTCTGACCTCTGCACGGTTGTTATTTCTATCTTTCATGTATGTATTATACCAAAGGGTTATGAGGATTGCAAGAACTTCTTGCGGAATTTTGTGACATTTTTGATCCAATGCTTATTGAGCCCAGTAGGGTCATTATCAGCACCAACAGGGCAATAGCGAGCCCCTAGGAATTTGATATACTCACCCTTCCTGCCAGCCTTGACCCATCGGTCATAGTTCTTCTGGACAGTAGCAGCACACCACCCAGCCTGAGAGCGATAGGTAGGCTTGACCCTAGGGTGCAGTATGCCATACTCACGCCCAGCCCTACCATTCTCTGCGTAGCGTATGGCTGCTACTATGGGTGCAAGCTCACGCACACACTCGGGGCGTATGTTGACCTTGATGGCATCATCAAACATGGCTGCACACTTGGCACCGTCCTTGTTCTTGATGGCTTGGGTGGGTGTCTCGGCATATACCGCACCACCTAGGACCAGCATAGCCAAGAGGAGCCAGAGGGCATAGCCCAAGAGAGTAGAGAGGATGATCGTTACTGTGTCTTTCATGTTTTCCATTATACTATATTATCGACCAGATAGCAAGAACTCTTTATGCCTAATTGGGATAACTTTGGGTGTTCCTATGCGCGTAAGTGCCTATGGGAGAACGGCTTAGGGGATAGGAATGCCCAATGTTTGGCTAAAAAAATCGCAAAAAGTTGGAGTCCCATATATGGCCCCCTACCCATATATGGAACATATTATTATTATAAATAGGGACTCAAAAAACTTTAAGGGACTCCTAGACTTTTAAAAATTGGGACCCCTATTTTGGGACTCCTAATATGTTGGGACTCCTATATAATTATATGGCATTTGGACAAATAAGACGAGGTAGACACGCAAGGCTGGGAATGTTGCCCTCCAATAAAACTCCTGATTTAGCGGGAGAAAACTATTGTTTTTTGGGCTCCACTCCTTTAGAAGAGTTGCGAGAAGAGGCTAGATCTTTTTTACAAGACCATCCTGATCTTCTAGAAATATCTCAAGGTGGAGGAACACAACAGCTTGGAGCAGGTCCATATGTTGCTAAAACTGCTCTTGTAATTTTTCAGGTAGGAGGACCCTGCACTCTTTTACCTAATAGCACTAACCCCGCACCTGATCCTTATGGCGGGTATACAACTGGAAACAATTGGGGATATAGAGATTCAAACGGTAATCCTGTTCAATATCCTGCCGAGTTTGCTGCTAGTAGAGGGGATGCCTATGGTTCATCAATAGTTCATGATCAATCAAAAATGGATCAGTATGCGGCTGATTTTACTAAGTATATCAATAACAGTTTTTTTGATGGGTACTATATTGAAGGACTAAATGGTGGTAACGCTGATATTTTTCATGGACCACAGTATACTACTCCTGAATCAGGTTTAACTTGTGGAAGTACTTTATACCCTAAAACTTGTGGTCACGCTGGTACTGGAGGTTTGATTAAATGGATGCAAGATTTTATTGATGCTGATCCTGTGCTATCTCAATATGATAAAATATTTACTTGGACTTTAGGGTGTTGGTATAATGGAAATTGTGCTGGTAGTTACTCTGGGGGCGAATCTGGTAACCGTGTTATCTACTTTAATGCAGTTGATCCCACTTGCGGAAACTACCGAACAGATATTCAAATATACCGAACACAGTATACTGATCCAGATGCTAACAGTTTTAATCCTCAGTCCTGGATTGAAATGTATTCTACAACAAATACAGATGAGTTTGTTTCAAATCACACAAATATTGGAACTGCAATTCATGAGAACGCACACCGAGTAAATTCTCCTTTAGGTTATAGTTGGGCGCATGATACAAACATAGGCAAACCTTTCTCTACTGAAAATATTATAGCTAATAATATTTGTCCTTGCCAATTTAACGCACCTTGCGGAGCAGATGAGCAAGGACAGGTTAATAGGTTAGAGGTTGGCACTTTTGGAACTGGTCCCGATACGGACGAATGTTATAAACCAGGAGAGTCGGGGCATACAGGTCCAAACGGTATAAACCCATATAATATAATGAATTATATGATGAATTATTCAAAAACGAATAGACCATCAAATTGGATTACGGGAAGTGACGGAAAAGTGGTAAACTGTATAACGGGTCCTGATCCTGGACAAGCAGCGTTTAATGGATTACTAAGTCCTACACACATTCATGAGTTACCCCCTCATGGAAGTAACCCCTGGGAAGGTTCAGAAGAAGTGTGGATTCTTCCTTATGATTTTAAGCATATTGAGCCTGGGTCAACCTTTAATCAAAACTCAACTGGATTTAATAAGATACTCATTAGAACTCCCATGAGTATTGATAGTTTTCCAACTCCTGGCCCAAGACAGTACATGTATCTGTCTTTCTATTCAAGAGGCTTTTGTAGCCCCGAAAGATCAGTTAGTCAATACCTTCCTCCTGGCGATATAAATGGAACTCTTTTAGTTTCTTGGGGTCCATACAGACCTCATCCAACTCCTGGTTTTATTTGGTACTTTAATTCTGTACCTTCTTTTATACGACAAAATTTGGCTCCACTTGGGCAACCAGAGAATACTCTTGAGCTTTCTCGTTGGAGGACAGAAAATACTCATGGTGATCCTAGTTATTTCCCTGGATGGAATATTGAAGTGATAGATGAGATTAAGGATTCAAGCACTGGTTTACGCCTAGCAATTAAACTAAAAATTACTTCTTCGTAGGTATAGGGGGAAATTGCGGTTGTTCTGAAACTCCAAAGGTTACATAAAACCACATTCCACAACCTAAGCAACCATCAAGAAAGAGATTGCCTGTCATTGTTTGAAATAGTAGTGATACTCCCATTGCTGCCCAAAAGCTAAAGCAAAAAGCGCAATTTAAAAAGGTTCTTAAATAATTGTTTATTGCTCCAAGACGTTGCCGTAAAGGAAATAGGATGCTTGATTGAGTTACAATTACTGTGATCCCTATAACGGTGAGTGCCCATACGATAAAATTTACTAGATGTTCCATATCTTATTATAGTAAAAAAATTTCGCGGCCCTACGGGCCTAAGCTATATAATTATATGAACTCATACGAAAAAATTTATAGTCTGATAACTGAGGAAAAACCAAAACCTTTGACAACAGCGGAAAAGCATAGCAAGTATAAGAAGTTATTATCCCAAGGAAAGGCTGGTCCCGCAGTAGCAGCAGCATACAAAGCAGGAACTTACAACCCAAAAAAAGACTACAGCTCGGAAAATAGGCAGATGATGAAATGAACAGCTACGAAAGAATATACAACTTGCTCACTGAAGCAAAAGTTACAATAAAAAAGAAAGCAAGGTCAACGCGCCAAACTGTTGGTAGATTTAAGTCAGATAGAACAACTGCTATTGAAACAAGTGAGACTGAAGCAATGCAAAGAAGAGGAAGGCGAGGTATTGTTAGACATGCTAGAGCAACTGTTGGAGATCCTAGAACGGTTTTTAGTAAATCTCAAAGGTCTCAAGATGTGGAAGGAGAATACCGTAGAGGTGAACGATAAGCTTCTATGAACTCTTACGAAAAAATACATGATCTACTGCTAGAAGCTTGTTTTGTTTCTGAGCAAAAGGGTCGAGCACAAGGCAGAAAAAGACTAGCTGCTACCGCTGCCGTATTGGGAGGTTTAACCGCTGGACTACAAGGAACAGGAAAAGCCTCCATGCCTAATGTACCAAAACCAAGTATAAGTGTTGCTAAAAGTTCTGATAAGCCCTCACCTCCCAGCTTACCCGTAACTCCTAGCAGAGAAGTTGCTACTAAGACTTCAGAAAAACCTGCTCCAGAAAGCGCGGAACAGGAGCAAGCGTTTAATGATGAAGTAAAAAGAATATTAGCAAAAAGAAAATATGATAGGGAGAACCCAGTCGAGACTCCTGCCGAGAGGAAAGCAAGACATCTAAAACTACAAAGAAGCATAGATCAAGAACAATTAAGAATTGATTTTGATAAAAGACAAGGGAGAAGTCCAAGAAGATGAACTCATACGATAAGGTTTTCAGTATACTAACTGAGAATAAAAGAAAAAAGCAAGCAAGAAAAAAAGCTCAGAGGTTTGCTACGGCTCAAGAAACTAAAAGAAGAATGTCTCTCACACCAAAAATGAGAGAGGTTGAGGATGAACTAAAATCTCAGGGGTATGGACACCTTAAACTTGATGATCCAAAAATAGCTTCTACTGCTAGAGATTCTATTAGCCTTCATAGGGGAGAGAATTGTGTTGGAAATACATGTAGAGATATAGTTGCACAACATGCTACTGAGACTGAGAAGGATCTAACTAGAACACAAGCTAAAAGACAAGGTTATGCTAGGTATAGAGGATCAGATCCTACCGCAGGAGCTACAAGAGAAAAACTTGCTAGAGAGAGGCCCGATAATCCAAGATGAGAACACTTCTAATAGTATCCATGCTTATTATTCTAAGCAGTTGCAGCACAATCAAACACGCAGTAGGTGGTGCTTTAGGTGGAGGAATAACCGCAGCCTTTCTTCCTGAGCCAGCAGTAGTTGCAGCAGGAGCCGCAGGGGGTGTAATGCTCACAGAAGTTATTATGCCTTCCGCAAGTCCAGCAGCCATTGTCGGTCAGGTAGCAGGGGCAGGACCAGTACAAGGAACAACCGCTTCTACGCTGCATGAAACAGGTGGGTTAATTAAGACATTAGGATACTGGTGGTTAATCCTTTTTGTGTTCCTTCCCTTGTTTAGAAAGAATGGTAGGAATTGGTTTAAGAAGCTTGGAGACATTCACAACACTGTTTCTCAAGCAGACATTGATGCGCGGGATGATGAACAGGATGTGATTATGAAGAAAAATGAAAGTAGGATTGCTGCTTTAGAAGAGATGATTCATTATAAGGAGAGTGTGTAATGGCTTTTGGTACAGTCACAGGAGGTAGGACAGAAGCAGGTCCACCCCCATCTTCTGAGGATTGCTGCCTTTTAATTAATTCAGTAACTGCTAATTTGAATGTAGAAACATTACATGATGTCCCTATACGAACCGCCGAAAGAAAGTATCGAGTTTATGGCACTGTGACTGCAAAAGCGGAAAAGAGATGTATCCCCAAAGTTATTCCTGAGCCTAACGAATTTGCAGGGCCTGCTGTTCTTCAAGGACCTCATTGGAGTTGTGGCAATTTCAAAATCCCCCTTACTTGCGCTGGTGGAAGGTGGCCTAAACCAAAAAGACCTGACCCCTTTAAGCCAGGAGAGGAGAGACCAAAACCTGAGAATGAAGTTGATTTTGGTTTTGAATTTAATTGTAAACCTATTCCTGGACTCCCTACTCCCCCTTCACTGAAAATGTGTTCTGTAGAGTGGGAATCCTGCTCTGAGCCCTGCTCAAGCGATCCAGCTAATTGCTATTGCAACGTAGAGCAAACCACTTCCGTAGATTTTGAAATTGATTTCTTAAATATCGCTGGGGATCTTGCAGGGATAATTCGAGCAGCAAGGAGCTTAATTCCAGGTATTGGCAGTAGCGATGCTGTAAGTGTTGCAGGACTAGTTGATGATCTTGGTGGGTGCGCTGTTAAATTTTTTAAGGAATTAAAAACTAAAATGCCTAAAGGCGTTTGTGGAAAGAAGGTAAACTGCGAGTGTCAAAAAGAAGGAGAGGATAGATCTTTTGCATTACCAGATAAAAAACCTAAATTTGATCCTCTGTCTTTTGCCCCAAGTTGGTTAGGTAATCTTGTCGAAGCTGGTGGTACTGGTTCTACAGATGCAGAAACAAACAAGCCTTGTGATTGTGAAACAAACTTTAAGCCTAAAGGATGGTAGGAATAACAACTACAAATACCTTAGCTTCTTGTTTGCATTCTATGACAGGAAGTACTTCAGTTTTTGCTGAGAGTGGTGGAATATCAAAACCATCACTAGATGGGACTATTGTTGGCGGGAGCATATTAGGCCTAGGCTCATCAACAGTGTTTTGCGAGGGTATGCCTATGGCATTAGCAGGGAGCATAATCGCTCCTCACGGCGAATGTACCGCAATACCTCCAGTGCTGTCTCATTGCACTGCCATAACCACAGGTACAATAACAGTAGGAGTAGGAATATGAAACGATACATGATCCCACGCACAGCACATTGCTGAAAAGGTGCTTAACTCCTTTCGTGAAAGGAAAAAAGATTCCTCTTTATTGTTCTTTTCTCCCTAAATAGAAACGGGGACAGGAAGAACAGGAAATTACTATGGAAAAACCAATGATGGATAATAAAGGATATATTGATGTTCAGTCTGCTCTCAAATTAAAAGAAGCTGAAGGCAGGGTTGAAAGAGAAAGAAGAGAGGCCGAGGGTAGGGTAGAGGTTGATAAGCTTAACGCTGAGTCAGATGCAATGTTTCGTGAATTACTTATTCGTGAAAGTGCAAAAGAAACAGCATCAAAGCACTTAGCTAAGTTTGCTGGGTTTTACCTAACTTTCCTAGTATGCACCTTCATTTTTAGTATACAGTTCGTACCTGAAACTAGTATTGCTGTTGTTGCAGGTTTGATTACGCTTGTTGTGACAAATCTATCGACTATTCTTAAGGGAATTGTTGAGAATGGTGATGACAAAGATGAGGTTGAGCCTGGATCAAGACCAAAAACTGTTAAAACCAAGCTTCAATAAAAAAGGAATAATAATATGAATCCACTATGGTCACTGTTTTTCAAAGACAGATTAAGAACACCCTTCTCGGTGTATAAAATGAGTTTAGCAGAGTTAGTATTTTTGGGAGCCGTTGCCTTTGGGTGTGGTTTTGGGGCAGTGAAAGGCAGTAAGTGGCTTGTAAATCTTCTTCAGAATAATGCTGCTGAGGCTACTGTAGAAACTCAACCAGTTGTCGAAACTGAATCTGTTGTTGTCGAAGCTCAATAATTGAACAAAAAGAACAAAGGGTACAGAAACAAAGACCCTAGATATAATGAGAAGCTTGCTGTATTTAAACGGCAAGTGAAACGACTGTTTGTTCGAGAGACCAAACGAAAACACGGAAAAAAATTAACATGAATTGGAAAGATAAAGTATACAATAGTTTGACAGAAGAACTCACCTCAGATGGGAAAAGGCAATTAGTTGGTACTGTAAGAGGCCGACAAAAAGGACTGAGACCTCACGGTGGTAGAGGCAGAGTAACAACAACCCATAAAAACGAAAAAGGGCAGACTGTGATTGTTACTAAGATGCCTGATGGGACAGAAAAGAGAACAGTATTGAAATGAACTGGCAAAATAGAATATACGAAAGCTTAACCGAGGCATCGACTCGATCTAGAAGAAGGACAGGACAAGCTTCTGTGGATCCTGACATCACAGCAACTGAGAGAAGCAAAATTGATGCAGCTATGTTTGCAAAAATTCATGGTAATAAGCCTGAACAAAATAAGATTACGAGAGAGGTTGCAAAAACAATTGCAGTAAGAAGACAAAAACCGCGATGAATTGGCAAGAAAGAATCTTAGAACGCACACAAAGCTCATTTAAGTATAAAGTATGTACGGATTCTATTGCCAAGACCGCAGGAACCCCTAAAAGAAGCACTTGGAGTAAAGGAGCTAAACGCCGATATGATAGGTGTTTAAAGAAGGTTACTGAATCTAAAGGAAACCCATATGCAACCCCAGGTATAGAGACAGGGACTGTAACAGTAAGAAGGGAGGATCCTTTTAAGAGGCTACCCCAAAATATTAGAGTTCAAGTTTTAGCTCGTAAAGCATTACAAACTAAAAGAGCAGCAGAGCTTGCTAGAAATATAGACCAGTCGGGTGGAACCCGAAAATAGACCAACTCGAAGTGTTTACGCTTTTCGTGTTTGGAACTTCGCTTAACTTCCCCTAATTCCTGTGTTTTAGGGGAAGTTTTTTTATTTAAGTAACCTATCTATAATAGAAAGAGAGTTGCCGTAAGGGACTCTTTACCCCCTTGTCGAAAGAAAGGAGAAAAACAATGGGAAACTTCTATTGGACTAATTTTGATTATGTTTGGAATAATCTCGATCTTGTCCTCCGAGACTGGCACCGAATGGTCGATGTGCCCAAGAAGCAATTAGCTTCACTTCCAAATTACCCCCACTCTGATTGTTGGGTAGATGATGATTGTAACAAATTGTGGTTACGGTTTGCACTCGCTGGCTACGCGAAAGAAAATATTAGCGTAAAAGCCAGTAAAAATACTCTTAGAATCACCGCAACAGGAGAGGCAGAGAATGATGTCAAGTTCGTACATCATGGCATTAGCAAGAAAGATGTGGACTTTTCGTTGAATATTGACGAGGCTTTCGATTTAAAGAAAGCAAAAACTGATTTTGTAGATGGGCTCTTAACTATCGTTATTCCTAGAGCAAAGGAGGCAGAATTAGTGGATCTGATGTAATTTAATAACTCCTTGGTAAAAAATAAGAATCTTAATATTTTTTTATTAAGATTCTTATTTTTTAGATACTAAATACTCTTAGATTAAAGTAATACTAGGAGTAATCTATTATGGCACCAGCAGCACAACCCGTCCCCCAACCACAGCAACCAACACAGACAAGCCTTCCTTTAGGTGTTCATTACGGAGGATCCGCAATTCCCCCCGCATCGGGTGTATCGGGAACTGGTACTTTTAATGGTCCTTGGATTATTGAACAACAATCATTAAATATTGAGTATGTTCGCGTTCCAATGACACAGCTTACAGGTGGAACTGGGGCCATAGATGTTACCTTGTCTTCAGCATCAATGACTCATGCAGTGGTAGGGACATCTTTGGCTGTTAGGGCAACGGCTTCGTGGAGTAAAGTGTCTGCTGTTGCTGCGTATCCGCTCTCTGGAGAGTATACTCAACCGCAAGTATTTGAGTTTTTCCCTGTAAGTTCTGACCCAGGAGGTGTTTCTTATGGTGATTTGAATGCTAGTACTTTAGGTCCAATGGGAACCATTGCCACAGTGCTTCCCTACTACCATAGAAGGCCAATGACAAACGTCGAACGTAGTTACTCAGACTCAGAATCCCAGTACTACCTGGGTTTAAACTCGTCTTCTTGTCATGGTTATAATTTTGCACTGAATGATCCTTCCGCTCTTAATAACACTATAACAATGGGCAACCAAAGCTGGTTCTTTAATAATTATGTTCATTGGGCAGGGATGAGAAGATTTAGAGGTGCTTTCTTAGCTGATTATGAGTTTGAGAATGCACTTGAATCTGGGGTAGAGGGATTCCAAGCTATTTCTACATATATGATTCCTGGAGCATACTCCACAGCTACTGAAAACTTAGGAAGAATTTATGATACGATTGATCAAGTTGCTGATGCTGTTCATAATTATAAATTAGTCAGAAATGGAAAATTAAGTGCTAATCATGAGATTTTAATGAATCAGTGCTTTGCTGATGGCAATGACACTCTTCCAGGATTGCATTGTGGTTACCACAACACTTTTTCTTTCAATGGGATTGGACAATACGATAAAAACAGACATGACTACAGTGGTGCTGTTGGAACTCCATAAAATAAAATAAAATAAATCACTAAAAAAAGCCAACTAAGTTCACTCCTAGTTGGCTTTTTCTCTATATAAGGTAGCATGAATTGGCAAAACAAAATATACGAAAATCTTGTTGAGACTGAAAACCCTGAAAACCCTGATAGCGATGACAGGCACTCAACAATTAGTGCTTTGGCTAAAGAAATAAAATCTATGAAACCAGGAGAAGCGAGATCTGCAAAAATCCTGCAAGTTCAAAAGCTAATCACTGGCGGTAGACAAGCTGGCAGGGGCGCAATTGAAACAGCACCTAGGCGAAGAAGAAACCTACGAGACACTAGCAGGTAGATTCTTTCCAAAAATCTTAAGAAAAGCCTCTCTATTTTTGTGCCAAGAGTCTCTCCCCGCTAATTCGCCTATTGATTCGTGACGAATTTGAATTGGTAGCGTATAATTTTTTTTGCCTTTTTGATAGGTTTGGAAAGTGTAGAAGATGTCGTAGAAATCCCATTTTCCTACAAAAGCTTTGGGTTGTTTAAGCTGTATTGATCTTAGTGTTTTTTTGGTAGCAGCTAGGAACACACCATCCATAACCACAACTTCTCCTAACTGTCCGAAAAAAGTAGCACTCATAGAATCAAGATCCTCTCCGTGGAAAACGTAACCACTATGAGACCCTGCTTTCCATTGTTCCATATCCCACCAAACTCCCGTTTGGGCAAATCTTCTTGTTCCTGCAATTCCTACAAAACCCGTATTATCTTTTTTAAGTTTTTGTTTAAGCATGTGGGTAAATACTTCTGGGCGTGTGAGTATCTCAATGTCATCATGACACATGATAATAATATCGTCTAGGTTTGCATCCAGGTCATCAAGGCCTTTATCATAAGCTTCAAAAATAGATTTTTCACCATAAAGTACTTTTGATTCAATATTGCAGTTTTTAAAGTACTCTAATAGATTGGTGGTAGTTTGTGATAGGTCTTTGTCTCGGGTACATGTTAAGGAGTAAATATTCATGGAAAATGATGTCTTAAAGGAGTTTAAACGATGTAAGGAGGATCCTGCATACTTTATGTGTAAGTATGTTAAGGTAACACACCCTGTTCGTGGACTAGTCCCTTTTAAATTATACCCGTTTCAAGAAAGAATAGTTAAAGAAATAGAGATTAATCGTTTCAATATTCTTAGAAAATTCAGACAGGCTGGATGTACAACCATTGCTTCAGCATATGCATTGTGGTTGGCAGTTTTTAAAAGAGATCAAGCTATTATTATCTTATCAAAAGGTGATACCGAAGCCACCGAGGTTCTTGACCGTATTAAAGTTATGTATGAAGAACTTCCTGGTTTCCTACAGCCAGGGATTACAGAAGACAACAAACATACGCTAAAATTAAAGAATAGATCAGTAATCAAGTCTAGACCTTCAGGAAAGCAATCAGGTAGATCTCTTGCTGGCTCCTTTTTGATCATTGACGAGGCTGCATTCGTTGAATCAATTGACACGATCTGGGCTGCTGTTTATCCAATTATCTCGACAGGAGGTAGAGCCTTTATTCTGTCTACTGTGAATGGTCTAGGTAATTGGTTTTACGAAACCTACACAAAAGCTGTTGAGAAAGCTAATTCATTTAACGCTATTGATATTAGATGGAAAGAACATCCAGAATACTATAGAACACAGGGCTTCGAATATATTTATGAAGAGATGGAAGCTAGAACTCCTCCTGCTGATATTGATGATTGGGCAAAGATTACCCAATCTAATATGCCTAGAAAACAATGGCTACAGGAATATGAGTGTGAGTTCTTAGGCACGGGAGATACTTTTATTGATGGTATAGTCTTAGCAGGATTGATGGAGCAGGTTGATACTGAGTTTTATACAAAATATAATAATAGGATGCGCGTGTGGAAAGATCCAGAGCCCTTTTACGATTACATCATTGGGGTGGACACCGCGCTTGGGCGAGATCGTGACTACTCTGCGGCACAAATTATTAACATATATAACGGAGAAGTTGTTGCAGAGTTTTACAGCAACAAAACACCAATAAATGAGTTTGCCTCAATACTAAACACGGAAGGTCTTTACTATAATCTAGCAAATGTTGTTGTAGAAAGAAATACAGTGGGAAATCATGTGCTTGATTTGCTCTATAATGATTTTGAGTACGAGAATGTTTGGCACGATGATCGAGGCAACCCAGGATTCCAAGTGACATTAAAGAATAGAGATACTATTTTATCTGAGTTAGAAGAAAGTATTCGAACGAATGTATTAAAAATTAATTCCCAACGAACTTTAAATGAGCTAAATACTTTTGTAATAACTAACTCGGGTAGGATAAGTGCCGATAAAGGGAAGCATGATGATTTAATTATGAGTTTAACTTTGGCAAATCATGTCCTGAAGTCGGTTAGAGACAATTCTTTAGTAGAATTTAACCGGGATAGTGCTTTTAATAACGATAAAATGTATCCAAATAAACCGCAAATCCCTTTAATCTCCCATGGTGGGCAAAAAGTTGAAGATTTAAGATGGCTGATGAAATAGAAAAAACCTTAGTTGAAGATGGTGGACAGAGCACTTTCGGCGGTATGCCTGGGCGTGGACCTTACTTTTACCCAAGAGGGGCCTTAGGTAAGTGGTTTGCTAGGTTTTTTGCAACACCTGCCCAAGATGATTTAATAGCCAGTATTAACGATATTGAGAGTCCAGGGGTTGTTGGCGATACAAAAGTACAAAATACTGATATTAAAGATAATACAGGATTGGCCTTTACCATAAATCGAGCTACCCCTGTATACACGGAGATTGAAAGAAATAGGAAATCTAGGTATAGAGAGTATGAGCAAATGGATGAGTATCCTGAAGTTGGTGCTGCTTTTGATGTTTATGCTGATGATTGTACCCAAAGAGATACACAGAGGAGGAGATGGTCAGTAAAATCTGATAGCCCTGAAGTGGTTAACGCTGTAGAGGATCTTTTTGAAAATATTCAACTAGACAGAGTGTATTACGATATTTTTAGAAATACAGTAAAGTTCGGTGATTGTTTTTTAGAGCTTATTGCAGATGTTAATAACTCCTCTGCTGGTATACAAAAGGTTAAGGTTTTAAATCCTAACTATCTGCTAAGGGTTGAAAATGAGTATGGCTACCTTAAAACCTTTATCCAACAAATTCCTGATAAGTTAACCACAGACACCTCCTTTGAAGATCAAAGTGAGTACGGGCTAAAAAATTCTAAGTTTGTGGAATTAGATAAAAATCAAATTGTTCATTTTCGTTTATTCACCTCTGATCCTAAGTTTTATCCTTATGGCAAGTCTGTTGCTGCTTACGGAGTACAAACATTTAGATCTCTTAGGATGATGGAAGATGCTATGCTTATCTACAGGCTGGCTAGAGCCCCTGAAAGACGCATATTTTACATTGATGTCGGAAATCTTCCCGCTAGTAAAGCCGAACTCTTTATGGAGCGTGTAAAAGAAAAATTTAAAAAAGAGAAATACTATAAAGGGAATGGTGTTAACGCAAGGTATAACCCTCTTGCAGCAGATGAGGATTTCTTTGTACCTATCAAAGGAAACCAAAGCACTAAGATTGAGACTTTGCCTGGAGCTACCAATTTAGGCGAGGTTACAGATGTTTCCTACTTTAGGGATAAGCTTCTGGCCGCTTTGAAAGTGCCAAAGGACTTTGTTTCTGTAGACAAAGACAAATCAGCAGAAAGAAAAGCAAACTTATCAGAGCTTGATGTTAAATTTGCGAGAGCAGTTTCTAGGGTTCAGCATGAGGTAGAGGTAGGGTTAGAAATGATAGCTAAAAGACATTTAGCTATGAAGAATTTTCCCACTTCATTGATAAATTCTTTAAGAATTCAACTTCCCGATCCTTCTGATAGATTTACAAAAAGAAAACTTGAGATTGACCAAGCTAGATTGGCAATTATTCAAACAGTAACACAAACTCAATTATTTCCTAAAGATTATATTTATAAAGAGTACTATGAGATGAGTGAAGGGGAGATTCTAGTAGTTAAAGAGAAGCTTAAACAAGAGGCCGAGGAGTCTGCCTACCAACAACAAGAACTCAATCAAATTTCTCCTGGAGCAGGAGAAAGGCCTCAGGGCAATACCCCAGGTGGGATGGAGTCAGTTCCATCTCAAGAGCAAAGGCCTACAGAAGAATTAACTCACATACAGGAATTACCCAAAAAACTACTAAAGGAGAATGGGTATAGGTCTCCTGAACAAAAAGTGTGGGAAAGAATTTTAACAAAAATAAAAAAATCTTAAAAAAAGTCTAATTTATTGTAGTATATAAAGTTAGCACCAAGGAGTGTATTTAATAATGTTTGATCATATTTTCGAGAATAGAGATAAAAAAGTAACTAATATAATAAAACTATCTGATTATTTGGGTAGATCTTTAAGAGAGAATGTAGAAGTTTTCTCCATTGATGACTCAGAAAAAAAGGTGACCTTCATCACTGAGCAAGGGCAAATAATCGCTGGGAATTATGATTTTGATAATTCAGTAAGCCTGACCAATATTCAAGTAGAGAGTGGCGACTTATTTGAAGATAATCAGCAGTTTGATGACTTTGTAAATTATAAAATTTCTAATTTTATCGAAAACATCTTTGAGGAGGACTTTGTTGAAGCGGATACCAGTTTTAGCAAAGTCCTTCAGCTATGGGAGAGCCGAGTAAAGTTTACTTCTGTTAAAAAGAAGCTTTACGAGAAGTCTCAAAAATTTAATGGAACCAATAGAATCATTGAATCTGATGAATTTCAACGATTGATTGAAATTGCTCCTCAATTGGTAACCTTTTTGAAAGAAAATACTAACTTAGTTAACATTCCTGAGATTAGCAATATGATTAAGTTATCTTCTTCAGTGTCAGAAGCGTTTGATCTTCCTAGATTAAACTATGATGCATTACAAGAGTCCACTTACACAATTCCTGAAGGAGTAAACCATACAATTTATGAGATGATTTGCAAGCAAGAGCTTGTTAGGAAAGAGTTAGTGGAATCAAAAAATAATTTTGATCTTGTTTGGCTGAACAATCAAAAAATTTCTAATCTAGCATCTTTAGTTTATGAAAGAGATGAGAGTGTAATCGCTAAAGCACTAGTTGAATCAATTTGTGAAGTTCCTTATCTTGCATTAGCAACTAAAAAACAAATTACAGATACTATCACTAATAACTTAGAACTAAACGAATCTATAAAAGTTAATCTTAAAGACATTAAATCATTCAGTAGCCTTCTTTTTGAGTACAAAAAGCCCCTAAAGAGTCTTTTTATCTCGATGCTCAATGAAAAGTATGGAATTAGTGTTCAAAATCTCAAAGACATTCCCACATTTAAGAGCTTGCTTAACACGCAAGTTCTAATTTTTGAGGCATTAGCTAAATTAAGCCCCAAAGGATCAGTAGCTAAAGAAATTTTAACAGAAAATAGCCAAATGTTGAAAACAAAAAACGGTGTTGAGTGTATTGACGTTAATCACTTCATTGAATTGCTGTTTGAGAGGGCTGGTTACTCCGATATCTTAGATCAAGAAACTCTACTTGATACAATTTCAATCAAAGAAACCTTTTCAAACATGGATTCAGTAGAAGAGTTGGTTGATATCATCTTGGAAAAAACAAAAAAGAAAAAGAAAGGCTTTCCTGATTTAAATAAAGATGGAAAGGTTACAAAAGCCGATGTTCTTGTTGGTCGTGGCGTAATTAAAGCTGAAACTGAAGTTGAGGAAGAAGAGCCTCGCGTTGAAGAGGAAGAAACACCTGAGGTAGAGGCTCCAGAGCAAGAGAAAGCAGATGAGAGTCCTCCTGATGAAGAAAAAGAGGAAGATTTAGAGGAAAAAACCAAAGAGGTTCCTACTTCCGATGAGATTATGTCCTCTTTCAAAAATTTTGAAGACATCTTAAACTCAATAGACTTTGATTCTCTTGAAGGAGATGAAAACGAAGAGGAAGAAGAAGAGAGTGAAGAGGCATCTGAAGAAGAAGCTGAAGTTGATAAAAAAGAAGAAGGTGAAGAATGAGTCAGAGAGATACAATCCTCCCAGTATGTCAAGTAGTTGAAGTTCAAGCTCCAATTATTGATGCAACAGCAGGTATTCACGGTGTTTCTGGGGTTTGCCAGCAAATAACGCTTAGAAATACAGGTGTAGAGTTAGCGGGTATTTCTTTTGATATACCAAACAAAAACAACGGCCTTACTCCTGATTTTACAGGGTGGGCTGATGGAGTTAGCTCTGTGACTATCTCTGCTACAGGTAGAGTTTATGAAGATGCTACCGCTGATGTGCATGTTCATACAAATAATGGTGTAGATTCCACTATAGGAAGAGTAGTTGTTACAAATACTGGTCATTATGGTGGAGATGCAGATAATTTTGGAATTAAGAACATGTTCACTAAAGGTGGAAATCATGGATCTGATTCAGGTGGTGCTCCTAGTGGAACCGTTGTTATAAGTACAAATAAAGGGAGTGCTTCAGTGCCTTACGTCTCTGTAACTCCCGTTAGTGGCGCGGGTAATAACGGATTCTTTAGAGTTCTTCCTGGATCAGGTGAGGGCTTGTATATCAATGATACTAGTGGATGTACTTCTAGTATCCAGGCATCTGGGTATGGCGCAGTAGAAAACGCTCAAGTTTCTGGATGGCCTGGGGTTGTTGCTCCTCACAATGGCACTGCAACATTAACATTACAACCCTCGCAAAAAGTTAGTACGATTATTATTGATAATAAAATTATGGAAAGTGCCGTAGGCGCAAAAACTGTATTTGCTATAAACTATGGAGTCATAAAACAAGCAAACACACTAAAAGATCAAGAAACTAAAGACGTTAGATGATGCATATTGTTAATAATGCAGTTGTCTCCTCAGAGATTGGAAGAAGTCTCTTTGGTAACGCTTCTGGCAGGAAAAGTATATTTTCTGGTCCAAAAGATCGCAGCGATAGACTGCGTTCTGCGTCTATTCTTTTTAGCAGTGAAGGCGTTGGTAGAGTTTTAATTAGAGCGTTGCCTACTGGTCTATATTCAGGATCGAAAGGCAACTCTATCTCTGCGGTAATGTATAGGATGTCGGCTAACAGGTTTGCATTTCAGATGTTTACAAGAGACGGATCTCAGATCAACGGTAATGTAGTTGCTACAGGTGGTATGGCAGCAGCGGTTACAAAGTTCAATGATGATGCAGATTTAAATTCTGATTTTGAGGCAATCGCTTTAACTGCTGATGTGGATCATGTCTTTTCTACAGGGACAGGATATGCTGGTTCAACATTGTTAACTGGTGGAGATGATTAAAAATGGCCGATGCGATTCCGCTTAAGTTTGATTTTGATGGAGTAACCCCCTCATCTCTTTCTGAGTTCACATCTTCTGATACAGTATCGGTTTCTAACGGTGGTACTGGCGTTACCACTCTTTCTGATTTTGGGTGGTCTTTATCATCTACTAATGTTTCTGCTGCGTCTGTATCAGCAACAGCAGTAAATGCTATTAGTTTATCGGCTACAGAAATTTCTGGACTTACTGTTTCTTGTATTTCACTTACAGCTAGTACCTGTCCAGTACCCGCTCCTTTCGGATATATTCAACTAACTTCCGATGATGCTGCTTCTTCAGATGAAAAACATGTGGGGTATTCTAACACACCAACCAGTATTCTTTCAAATAATGATCACATTTCCTGGGATGATTCAGCTAAAAACTTTGTAATAAAAGCCGCAGGTATTTATGAGTGTGTTGGTAGACTTTTCTTTGAGGGTGGGTCTACATTAGTTGAATTACATATAAATAAAGAGGGGTCTCCAGTTAATACTGCAAATCCTAGGGCTCACACTACTGTTGACCCTGTTGAAAGAACCATATCTGCTATATTTCCTTGCGCTGTCGATGATGTAGTAGATATTACATATGAGGCTACATCAGCGCAAACAACCGCAGCCCAAATAGGTACAACTGTAACTATAAAAAGATTAATATAATGACTACACAAGATAAAAGAATGACAATTTCAAAAGAAACTCTAATGCCTTTAGGCATGGTAATCCTACTTTGCGGTGGTGTAGTTTGGATTAGCAGTCAGCTAAGTCTTATTCACAATAAGCTTGAATTGCTTGAATCCAGTTTAGAAGAACAGTGGACTAAAAGAGATATGGAGAACTGGGGCCTAAAGTTAAAGCTAGAAAACCCTGAGATTACAATCCCAACTCTTAAGAATTAGTCCAGCATATGGTTTTGCATCAGAAGATGCAATAGCCTATCCGTATACTGCCCAATAAACATGTGTAGTTCTGTTTGTAGGTTATACAAGTTTTTTAGGCCTTCTCTTGATACGGGTGATTTTTCCTTGTATGTGCTTAGTCTAGTTGCTATTTGTTTAATTTTTTGCTCATCTAGTTCATTTAAAACTAGCATTCTTTTCTTTATTTCATCTGAACTTTTCATATAGTCTTTACCTCATGTCCTTCTGCTTTATAGTGTTTTTTTCTTTCTTTAGAATGTTTTAGAAGATACTTTTCTTGATCATAGAAATCATAAACATAAACTTTGTCTTTAGTTTTGTGCTTTCTTAATGCTCTACCGAGAGCTTGAAGCGTAGCTATTTCTGATTTCATTCCTCTGGCATTTATGAAGTGGGTGATTTCTTCAATGTTAACCCCTGTTTGCAGGATTTTAGTACCAATGAGGATGCTAGGTCCTCGATGTCCTCTGAATCGAGATATAGCTTCATACCTTTCTCCGATTGTATCGCACCCTTGCAGGAATTCACAATTGCCTCCAAGTAAGTCTTCCAAGGCTCTTCCGTGATCAAGTGACTTGGTAAGTATAAGTATACGGGCTTTTTTGTTTTTATTTTTGATGTCATTTACTATGTCCTTAATTATATTATTTCTAGAGTCATTTTTTACAATGTACTCTTCGTAAATATCTAAGTAACTCATTGCTTCATCCTGATTATTAGCAAGATACGGTCTTTCTATTATCTGGATAATTGGTTTTGTTAGTTTGCCTTTTTTAACTAATTCTTCGGTGCTTGCAACAGAGTATATAGACCCTAAACCCCCTAGTAGATTATACTTAGGTATATCTTGGCTTGGGGGAGTCGCTGTAAATCCGTATCTATAGTTGGCTTGCGGGAAAGATTGTAAAGCCGCTACTGTTGTTTTTCCGTTAGAAAATTCATGACACTCATCTACCATCATGACCTCTGAATCTAGGTGGGTATCTAATACTTTTTCAATACTTTGAACTGTACAGAGCATGATCTCTCCCTCAATAAATCCTTCACTGAAGCACATCCCTAGGTTTTCAATGCCAATATCCTTTAAGAAGTCGTAGGTCTGTGTCAAAAGTTGCTTCGCATTAAATAGTAAAATCATCTTCCTTCCAGCGAGGGCTTTTACGAGACCTGCCATGATAATTGTTTTTCCTGATGCGGTAGGAGATTTAATAACCATTCTCTTTTTGTCTAAGCCTTCTTTGATTGTTTTTTCTTGATAGTCATAGTAGTTGATATTATCAAAATAGAAGTTATTATGGTCTGAGTTGATTTTTCTCTCATCTGTTATCGTAAAAGTCGCGTCTACCTTTTTTAAATCTTTTATTATCTGATCCAACAGGCCTGTTTTGAATGAGCCTTGTCTAGTAAAAAATCGTTTTTTTCCGTCCCAATGCCTGCTTTTGTATTGAGGTGAGTACTCTGCTCCAGGGATCTTAAAGGCATACAAATTGTATAAAGCTTTAAGTAGCTTATCGTTATCTGTTACCAGTTGTGAATTAATCGTATTTATTCGTATCTCCATACATACTATTATAGATTAGAGGTAATTATATGAATGATCAAATTCCACAACCTGAGGTGCTATCAGAAGAGGAACAACTAGCACAACTATTAGAGCATCTCCCCGCTGAGTCAGATGTTTTTGTACAAGTCCCTTCCAAGGGGCTACCTTACTTTAACAAAATCTCACCTGTCCAAATTAGACCATTAACTTTTGCTGATGAGAAGGCTCTTAGCACAGGAACAAGAGCGCCTAAGTTTAACGCTGCTAATTATTTATTAGATAAGTGCGTTTTGAATGTTAAGATTGATCATCTCCTTATGATGGATAAGCTATTTCTTTTGCTTAAACTAAGGGAAATCTCTTACGGTAATGATTATAACATCAAAGTATCCTGCAAGCATTGTAATTACGAAAACCAGTTAACTTTGGAGTTAAATAAGCTTTTGTGTAATTATGTTCCTGATGACATGGATTTTAAGAATAGAACGGTATATTTAGATAAAATCAAAAAAGATGCAACCATCTCTCTTCTTACTGTTTCAGATGAACTGTATTTAGATAAAGCAGATATCTATAGTAATCTATGGAGATTTGTTCATAAATTAGGAGACATTGATAATCAGGCTATTATTCAAAAAGCTATCAGTAAACTTCCTATCTCTGATGTGCATCAGTTAGTTAACGGTCTCACGTTATCTAATTACGGTATTCAGCCACAAATTAGATTTAACTGTGATTCTTGCACACAATCAAACCTCATCAATCTACCAATAGACGAAAATTTTTTCTCGGTGAACTAAATGGTGGTTTAGAATTAAAAAATTTGCTGCATGAAGCCTATATACTGGTGAAACATGTAGGTTTGTCCTACGGTGACGTTAAATCGCTATCTAGGACAGAAAGATCTACATTTATACAACTTCTAAGCGAAGAAAACCAGAGAGAGCAAGATGCCATTAATAAACACAACCGAAGTAATTGATCGTAACAGCAGACCGCAGGTTCAATCTAGGGTCATGCTTAGATCTTTTTTCTTAAATGATGGGCAGTACCAAGATCCTTATGCTATTAGTTCTGTCCATGTATTTAAGAGAAATGAAAATTTATCCCCCTCTACCGTATTAGACACATCTACGGAACTAGTGGCTTCTGGGTCAACCTCGGCAGCGGCAATGGTCTTTGGTCCAAGTGCAAACGGTGTCATAGGTGAGGATACCTCCTTCAATGAGAGTAATTACAAAGGGAATGTTTTTGCTTCGCCTCCATCTCTTGCGCCTTGCTCTGGAGCTAGTGGGATTTACAAGCTTGGGACAGGGGAGTTTGCAGTCGTACTGAATGGAATTTCAGGCTCCTCTTTGTCAGGTATTGATCAAAACGGAAATCCCATAAACAATACAGCATCACAAGCTACCAGGTACATTGATGTTTGGACAGTTAAGTTGACCGAAGGGAGCGATTGGAAGACTTATATTAATGAAGTAGAGTTATTTGATAATACCTTCATGAGTATTACTGAGCCTCTCTTGCTTAGGGCTAAAAATACATTAGCTAATAGACAAGTTATAAATGGATCAAAAGTAGATCTAAAGATTGGAACAGAGATTACTGTTGAAAATAGAAACATAGACTCATCAGTAAAAAATATATTTAAGTCTGCATTAATTACTGACGCAAGTATTCAGGTCCAAAAGGTAAACGATGACCCAAATCTCCCAGGAAGATATGATGTTGTAGATACCACTGTTGATTATGTCACCTCTGACAACACTTTGATATACTCCTTTGATACATCAAGTACATTACAGAGCGGAGACGGTCTTCCTACTTTCGAGTTTGATAAGCTTGGAGGAAAAAGAGGTACTTATGCGGTTAGGGTTTATTATACTATGGTTTCTGAAAAAATAGTAAGTCCTTGGATGTATTTTATTGTTAAATAAGTTCTTAGTAGCCTATATAATTTAAAGAGGACTTTAAATTATGACAATCCAACGATACCCCCTAAATGCTACAACTAAATCCATTTACGGGACTGGTTCTACCGAATTTGCGACATCGGGATCCACTGATGCTAACACCACTGCTGAGTGGAGAGTTCATATACAAAATATTGAGGTTATGTACAAGCGTGTTACGCAGTACAAGACTTTGGATGGAACAGCAGATTTTAATTATCTTGATTGTAACTACACTATTGACGCTTCAAGAGAGCACATTTTCTTGAACGCCTCCTCGGGTGACATGACTCAACTTCAAGTACTCGATTTACTTAGTGATTCCCATGTAGGGTCTTTAGGAAACAGTGGAATTATTAGGACAGCATTAGCTGGAGTTACTAGAAGAGAAGTGAGAATAGGTGACGAAGAGAGCAGGACTAGACAATCTGGAAACTTGGTGGTTGGTAAGCAGCCAGGATTATATGTTTCGTCTTTAGACGTTTCTGCTAATACAAACTCTACTATCCTGGATATTCTAATTGGTGCAAAGGCTGGCTGTCCAGAGTTTGAAATAAATCTAGTAGACCTATAATCTCATAGGTTTCGTAAAGACTTATTATCAAAATTATACTCGTAGGTTTTTTCCATAAACCATTCATATAAGTCTTCGTCGGCAATGTGAGCTTCATTCCAATCTTTATACCTGGAGGGAGGAGTACAGATTGAGAAAGTAGGCATCATGTATTGTTTTCTAAGACGCTCAAATTTCTCTACACCTTTTGTTCCTGCCTCATCATTATCGTAAGCCAGGATTACTCTTCCCTCAAACTCCCGTAGTGTTTGCATTTGAATTTCGGAGATTGTGCTACCCATTGTGCATGTGGCATTTAAGCCGTTTAAATTCAATGAGATCGCATCTGCGGGGCCTTCGCAAATACATAGGTGATCCTGCTCAAAGTCGAAGGGGTATAAAATATTGCTGGATTTTACGCCATTTTCTGAGTTAGGATTTAGGTACTTGGGTGTTAGGTCATGCATCAGGCTTCTAGCTTGAAAAAAGAAGATCTCACCCTCGTAATCTTTGAATGGGATGATTAGTCTCCCCCTGTATTTTCCAGAAGGGGCAACATAGTAAGGGGATTCAACAAACTCCTTACTGTTGAACATTTTTCTATCCATCAAAAACTTCCAAGCTCTTAAGACTAAGTGGTTTTCTGAATCATAGCTGTTAATGTTTACAGGTATAAATCCACTAGTGTCTAGTTTTTGATGTGTAATGTCCTGAGGGATAGCAGTAATTTTTTTATCTTCCCAAAGGTCCCACATCCCTGATTCGGCAGCCTGGAATAGCAGCTTAGACTCGGCTGATTTATACGATACCTCCTCTAGAATCGAATAAAGTTTTATGAAATTACCTCTCTGGTCAGTCTTAAAGCACTGCCAAAGACCTGACTCTAGATTAATGCTCATGTGCCTTTTGTAGTCATGCTCTATAAATAAAGAGGGGATCATAAGCTCCCGATTATTTGAAGATATACGGTAATCGCATTGCAACTTCTCTAGAAGGTAGTCTTTAATATACTGAGGATTGAACATATGTTTATAAATACAATTAGTAATTCGAAACGTGACACTTTTAAGCAGTGTAAACTTAAGTACCGCTACAGGTATGTAGATCGACTTGATGAGTACGACATATCAAACACCGATGCCCTGCATTTTGGTTCATATATTCACCAAATATTTGAGGACGGTGTTTCGGCTACCGACATAACGGAGCTAAACCAACTAGCTGAAACGCATAAGGACAGTTATAAGTTTGCAGAGGCATACAATAAAAAGATAGAGCCCTGCCTGAAGAACTTTTTACGTCTGAACGCCACCCTGCCAGAGGTTGGGATCGCAGAACTTCACTTTGATCTAGAAATATCTGAAGGGATAACTCTTAATGGGTTTATTGACCGAATAATCAAAGGAAAGGATGGGGGGTTCCTTGTTATCGACTACAAGACAGGAAAAAGAGAGAAGAATAAGGTTGAACTGTATCAAGACCCACAACTTAAAGGATATGTGTACGCTGTCCATAAGCTGTACGACATACCTTTAAATAAGATTACTGCTGCTCATTACTACCCCATTAGCGATAATTTGGTTACCGTGCAGTACACATCAAATCAAATCTATGCCCATATTAGATCAGTGGTTGATGATGTTTGGAAGATTAGAAAGTCTAAGAAAGACGATCTTGTTCCAATGAGAAATCAGTATTGTAACTGGTGCTCATATAAATCACTGTGCCCTGAATTTACTGAGTCATGCCTCGTTAATCAACGACTAGACGAACTAAAGAAAGCTAAAGAGAATTAACTCTTCTTTTTTAGTGTCCCTTGAATCAGCGGGAAGTAAATATCTATGTCTATAGCATTAAAAAAGTTATCGACTTGTTCTGTCGAGTATTTACACTTTTTAGTTAGATAATTATATAAAGTTTCTTTTTTAAGAACTTTTCTCTTTATTAATGAATTAAGTACTTTTAACTGAAAGTGCTTAATAAATTTTGTACTAAACCTAAATCTCCATTTTTCAACAAATTCATTGCTTAAGGTAGTATTGATTAAATCAATAAAGTCTATGAATTCAATATCTGTATTACTATCAATCATTATTAATATTTATTATATAATACTCCCATGACTGGATTTCTACAACAAAAAAGTGAAGAAAATTTTAATATCGAATCTGCCGTAGCAGGGTTGATACGTTCTTACTATGGACAACGACAAGATAGGGGAGAAATTGACGATGATTGGTTGGAAATTAGCGAACAAGATGATGATACGGACTCTACTGACGAAATAGTGCAGAAATTCACCCAGACTGTAAGTAAAAGCCCTACTAACATTACCGCAGGATCAGTTCTAGCATTTGATTATATCTCCTTGAAGGGAGTAAGAAAGTCTTATTTTGTGGTTGTAGTGGCAACAAAAAAAGGTAATGGAATGTATTCTAACATGAATACACGCAGAACTCTTATGACCAGTTTTTTAATTGATTCTGGGACAAACCTAGATACATTAGCAATAGTTATGGATGTTATCAACTCTGAAAAAATTAAAAACACTAGGAAAAGCTACAAAGGCTTAGTTAATCCATATACAAATAGAGCATTAAGGCGAAAAACAGGGATATCTCAAGAAGGCATGGCAGCATTATTTTCAACAACGCAATTTAGGACATTTGCAGTAGATGTTGGATTAACGTCCGTTTACAGGATTAACTTAGATGGCTGATCCAGATTACGGTTCTCGTCGAAGAGGCGACAGGCTTCAAACTCTAGAGGAGCAGTACAACCTCCAGTTATCAATTACTTCTAAGCTTGAACGATCTTTAGGTCCCTTAAAAGATCTTCCTTTTGCTGTAGTTGGATTAAACAAAGTTTCGCAGGCTATCGTACAGGCCATGGGCGAAATAATCAAGTTCAACAGGGAAGGTTTAAAATTTAATAGGACTTTCAACGAAGCATTATCCTTTGCGGGGGATAGAATCGAAGGTCTCCCTGGTGGCCTTTTTACTTCCATGCGGAGTTTGTTCGCCTTCCAGTCTGCTGGTTTGATGGATAGTAGTCGCTCTGCGCTTAATCTAGCCAATAAAATGGATATCACGGGCCAGAATACGGCTGGGTTAATAAAACTAAACCAAAAATTGATCACTCAAGGCCTTCTTTCAAGTCGGCAGAGAGCAACATTTAATGAATCCCTAGATAACCTTAGTATGAGGTTTAATGTATCCACAGAACTACTGATAGGTTCTCTGGATAATTTAGGAAAATCGCTGCCTCTCCTAGGTTTAACTGGGAGTATGCAGACCACACAAGCCATAAAAGAGTTAACGGCTCAGTTCCCTGCTTTGGGTGATAACATTTCAACCTTTGTTGATATGTTGCTAAAGTCTAACATTGGAGATTTAGCCCGTCTTGGTATTGATGATGATGTAGCTAAGTTATTTACTGGGGCAGGTGCAACACCTTCTGATATCCTTTCGATAATACAGCAAACTCAAAGAGGAGCCGCTCAGTTTGGGGACTTTAAAGATCTTGGTAGTATTGTTGAATTACAACAATTGCAAAACTTGGCGGGACCAGCAGGTATGCTAGGGACACAGTTGCAAGCCGCATTAGAGAATGCTAAACCTAGCCCTGCACAAGAATCACTTTCAAAGATTTTTACTGATGTAGCAACATCTCTAAAGACTACTTTTGAGCCTTTTGTTAGAACTATAGGGGATTTTCTATTACCTTTAGTTTCTGGTTTTGGCTCAATAGTTGCTGCGCTTGATTCCTTTGGAGCATTAACAACAGTGCTAAAGGTTACCATGGTAACTCTTGTAGGAAAAATGGCAATTCAGACAACGGCTACTCTTCTAAACACTGCTGCACTTATAAAAAGTTCGATTGCTGACAGTCTCAAGTTCGCGGGGATATTTGGCATGGGCGGGTTATTTTTAAGTATTCTCCCAGCGATTGCTCCACTTTTATTGGGATTGGGCATCGTAGCACTATTAACTAAATTAGGTGATTCCACAGAAAAACTTGCAACAGCAGAAGAATTAAGAGCCAAAGCTGACCTTAGAGGAATTGACGATAATGAAAAAGCACTATCCAGATTTGAAGCTGTTACAGCAGCTTTGATTGGTGATTTTATTCAGAGCCAGAGCATGGCTGATTCCATTGCAGTGGCATCCACAGATGCTCAAATTGAAAGACTTGATACTTTAGCCGCTGTATTTGATTCAAAAATAGATGAGCTAATAGGGACTGAGGGAGGCGTAACATTCGCATAATATTATGGCAGGACTACCAACACACGTTAATCAAAAATTAGAAGATAGATCAAGACTATTGTTCGTTTTTCCTCAAGCAGCAGGAAAAGACCCTATAATACGAATTTGCCCTTTCTTTGAAAACCCAACCATTACTGAAAGAAGAAATTCAAACCTTGTAAAATACGATGTTTTGGGAAGATCAGGTAATGTTTTTGGATACACTGGATCTAAGTCTCGAAAACTAGACGTTGAGTTTAACATTACTCTTCCACAAGTTTTGCATTTTGCGTCCCAAAACTTCTCAACTGAGAAAATTACACAAGAAACCGATGATTCAAAACGAGATCAGTTTTTTGAAGATTTAGACACTCAAACTGATGCGGCGATCATAGCGACCAAATGGCAAAAAAAGAGACAGGAATTTTTAAAAGTGTTAAACAATGGCGTTGATCCTTTTATTCCTGGAGACCCTGATCCAGAGCCTCTTCCTGATGATACCTCTGATCTTCAGTTTGCTGCTCAAATGAATAACGGCTACGCAGCATCTCATCTCTACGCACAGGCTGTAGAGATTATTATGTTTTGGATTGGTTTGATCAGGTCTTCTACTATGAATAATTCTCAGAACCCCACTCTAGGCCCTCCAATAATAAAATTAAGACACGGGTTGTTGTTTGATCGCATTTCAACTATTGCGGATAATTATTCAATAGATATCGTAGAGGCAGCAGGGTACGACAATGCCTCCTTATTACCTAGAAGAATAAAAGTTAAGTTAAGTCTTTTCGAAATACAAAAGAACCCTAATAATGTTCCTGGGGATCCAGAGGAGACCATTTACGGATGGGAGCGCAATGTTGATAATAAGTACCTTAAGAGATTAACACAAGGGGACGGAGCAGACCTTGATTTCGCTGGTGGTGGAGTTTGGAGTAACAGTTATGGCAAATAAAACAAATGCAAGTTATACACGATACTCTTATGGAGTAAACTATTTAAATCATAAGGGCACAATTACCACAACGTCTGTAGGATCAGAGTACGATAACTTTTTAGTATCTTTAAACGGATTAGAATCAAGACAAGGCAGAGTTCCTAAATTTGCCGCTTATCGTCCAGACAACATAGCAAACCTTTTTTACGGAAGTCCAGGTTATTGGTGGTATGCCTTACAATATAATTCTTATTTTGATCCTTTTGAAGCTTTAAAACCAGGGGATTATATTAAAATTCCAGAGATGTCATGAGAAATATAGCAAACAGTGTTGGGACATACAACATTGTAATCACCTCCAATAAACAAACCGCTTTAAATTTAACCAAATACAAGAGTTATAAGCGTTTTACAGATAAGCACGGATCTGATGAGGATTCTGTTTTTATGTCAACAGGCAGAGAAAAGCTTCAGGAGTCTATGCAAACTCCAATGTCTGAAGGCGTTAATATTTTAGAGTTTACTCATATTTTTAATTATGCGGGTGGTGGTAAAAGTGCCTCTAAAGACTCAGGCTTTAAAATAAAAACTCATGAAGCAGGGTTGGGCTTTCTGAAGAAGCTATTCTTCATGTCAACAGGCGAGTCGATGAGTTTTTTGAAAGAGAAAAAAGCTTATATTGATAGCTTAAATAAAAAGATTGATGATTACGGCATTAAAGCTACGGAATATGACAGACGAGAGGGTCAGGGTGCGTGGGTAGACGATAATCCAATCGACGCTTCAAGACTTAACACAGCCGAAGCTCAATTAAAAGACATCATAGCCAGGAACGCTCACGGACAGAAAGTTTATATTGCTTATGGAATAGGCGATGATATGAAATACTGGGCTGGCCCCTTTCAAACTCTTTTAGGTGAGACTCAGTACTCCAATGATGGAGCCAAAGAAACCATAACCTATTTCTTTGCTTCAGATCAAGTTAAGCATCTCTATGAAGGGAAGACTGTCCTTGATTTCTCTACGCCAGTGTCAAAAGAACTAGGTAATAGATTTAAAATACCTGTGCAAGCATATGATGTTTTGCCACAAGAGGAAGAGTTAGGTATCAGGAGACGAGAAGGCGAAGATCGCTTTGCTGAAGTAATAGATTGGGCTGGGTATACCCCCTCGATTCATGACTGTGTTGTAAAGTTAATCTCTTATTATTTGTATAGTATAGGAGTAAAAAATCACATCATTGTACTACCCAACTTAGATAAGATTCTTTCTCCGTTTATTGAGTCTGTAATGAAGCAAGAAATCTTTGATTACGATCCAGGAGAAGATCCTATTGTTGCCAATGCTTTATTTGCTGGCGCTGACATTGACAACTTACCTGTAGATCCTAGAAGCTCCCCTTTAAAAAGAATAAGACAAAACAAACACTTTGTTAAGGCGCTCGTTAAAGTTTTTGCAAACATGGGATTTAGTGCCGATATTAATAGTGTCCCTAACACTAACGATATAGACCCTAGATTTGTCACCTTTACAAAAGATGCTTTATCACTTCAAGCCCCAGGCTCTCCTCCCCCAACAACATCTTTCTACACAGGTGATACAGGTACAGGAATTTTTGATTATTCACTGGGTGTTAAAATTGAAGACCCATTTAGTGATCCTGCAACAACTCCAAACGCTGATTCTGTTCTTCATTTAGGTTTAGATTTAACTCAATGGGAAGGCAAGGCCACATACAAGGACACTGATGGGAATGAAAAAACAGTAGGTGATGGGATCTTTACCATTGATGCTGGTAGTTATGCAGAACCTATCAAACGCTTTATAAATTCCATACTTAGTACTCAATCTGGCGAGCTTTTTGACATAGATTACTTTTTTGAGAGTAATCTAAAAGTATGCGAAAAGTTTAAAGAGAAATTTGGTTCTGGAACATTTGCTGGATATAAACATGCCAAGGGAACTAGACAGAACTATCAAACTCCAACACCTATCGTTAGCGATGATGCTTACTTTATCTTTGGAGATCGTTCTTTAATAGATCAGTACCTATATGGACACATCCATCAGGTGGTCGATTTCAATAAGAAGTTTAGATCTGTAGAATATTTACAGGAGAAACAACTTATTGGCACAATTGATGATTCCATAGGAGATAGGTATTTTTTAGATCCCTTTTGGAATAAAATTAGTGAGGACGTAACCCAACTTGAGCCCTGGGCTTCCTTTTCAACACCTGATTACTTAGCAACAATTGAGGATACATATTTTGCACAGATACAGCAGCTTATTTACAAAGGAGATTACACTCCTCTTGGTTTTTTCAATGACTATGCCAAGAAAAAAGGAGACTTTAGAAAAAACCTGCCTGATGAGTTTGGTTTTTTAACTGCAAAACCTGACGATGCTCCAACTACCATACTAGATCAAGTCGCTTCCCTACAAATTCCATTTTTTATAGCAAATGAAAAAAACTCAAATGTTATTTCTTTTAATATTGATGCTGATAATTTTATTTTGCAAGAGTTTATGGGCAGCATTGGCGAAATTTACCATGAAGTTGCTTTACGGTATACAAAACTATCTCAAACGGTCGCTGGAATACCTGACTCTGATGCTATTGACGCTAAATTGTATGAACTTATAGATAATTGGAGAGAGAGGGGTTTCTACGGCAAAGGTTTTCATAGTTTTTTTCCTTCAAACTCACAAATGTCGTTAACTCAGCTATCCACAGACCTAAAAGACATAATGCTATTAGAAACAGAAGGCAGAGCAAAAAACTTAAGAGCAAACTACTCTTCTCCGTATGTTGCGATGCTGGCATTGTTTTCTGGTTTGTATAAAAAAAGATATAAAGGCGTGATAAAGACACTGCCAATGTTTAATTTATCAAACCTCTCCTATATTCAAAAACCTGCCATTGCATTATTAAAAAGCACTCCGCGTTTAAAGACCTCTTCGGAACTAAACAGGTCAACCGCTGATTTTTTTAGCGGACTATATACGATACTGGGCTGGAAACACACAATCACTAAATCTAAAGCTGAGTCAGAGTTTGTAGTGGTAAAAGATGTTCGTGCGGAGATTAATGATGCAGAAGATTAATTTAGATAATAATAGTAATGAGTTTTTACTAAATCAAGAACGAAAACAGCGTCTTGTTTTTCCCTATAATAATGTAGTGAAGCATGAAGAGTCTGGAGAGTTAAATGCGTTTCAGAAAGAAACTATTTCTGAGGCTCAAAAGACTAGACGAAATGCGGCAAAGAGGAAGTTGGGAGATGATATTTAATGGCGGTATATAAAGGATGCATAATTTCAAAAAGAGATTTAAATGGTAAAGGTCTATTAACTGTATGCCCTACAGGCTCAAATGCAGATGACCCCAACAATTGGATTTCAGTTAAGTATGTAAGCTTTTATGGAGGGGGTTCATACACGGGAGCAGGATTTGTCCCAGAGGTAAACCAAGAAATACTTTATGATTTTGCGGAAAATGACACTACCAACACTTATTATTATTTGGGGTCGGTAATAGATCAACAATATGATGCAGCGCAGAGAGATGCCGCATACCCACAAGGAAAAGATCCCTCTTTAGGTAGAGAGCAAACAATGCCTCATGATTCTGAAGATTCAAAAGAGGCCTCTCAAAGCATGTCTTATGGGGTTACCACTCCTACAGGGCATCATTTATTGATGCGAGAGAATAGAGATACACAGCAAACCCGAGCAGGGGTAAGTTTAAAAAGCTCGCAAGGTCATGGCCTTTTACTGAATGATGTCCCTCATCACTCTGGGCCTTACCTGTATAGCTCTGGAGAAAAAGCAACGATTCGCCTCTCTGATTCTGATGATGACAGCAGTGATTTAGGCCCTGAAGGTATAGGAATAAAGGCAGGAGGTAATCTAAATATGCATAGCGCAGAAGGGAATGTCTCTTTGACCGTTCAAGATGGTGGTAATATGGAGATTAAAAATCATTCTACTACATCAAAAGGGACTCCACTGACAAGAAAAAGCCAGACAGGTAATATAATTATACAGAGTGATCGTGGAGATATAAGCCTTATCAGCACTGGGAACGGTATTTTCATTGATTGCATAGGAACGGACAAGGAAGATGGGACAACGGCAGCGTCATTTCAGGTTAGAAGCCAAAACAAAATTCACCTATATGCAGAAAAAGGAATTGACATGAAATCCTTGGGAGATATAAATATAAAGGGGCGTAATGTAAATATAGAATCTGATGTCGCACAAGGAGGTACGATTCAACTCAATCCCTTGCCTCCCAACTCAATAGATATACAAATGGCTATTCGAAAAACTAATTTTGAGATTGACGCAGAAAAGCTATTCGGCTGGTGGCCTTTCTTTATGAATCCTCTTTGGTCAACTAACTATAGTTATTTTAATAATGTTAACACATCAACACCCCTTAAGCAATTATAAGAAACTAATATGGCACTAATTAATCCTCAAATGTTTACGAACCCTGCTTTGTTTTTGACAACTCAGTACGGCATTCCAAAATGTGCAACCAATTTCGGTGTTGATGTTTTGCAGTTTATGGGTGGTGGATCACTAAATGCTTTGACCCGAGCTTTACAGCAAGGTAGAAATACGGCAAGGCAGACTGTAGCAGATTTCGTTAATAAAGTTTTTAACGACACAGGAATTATCTCGTTCAATGTGGGTACTGGTAAGTTTGAATTATTTTCTCAATCTTCGACAAATGGTTTTGATATAGATTGGCTAGAGACAGCCGCTAACTGGACAGGTCAGATAAACGCTTTTTTTGAGGCTGGAGAAGCCTTAGTAGAGGGCTTTGAAGAGGTCCAGGATTGTTTAGCTCAATTCGGAGCTTGGCTGGATAGCGGAGGGCCTCTTGATGGGGCTGGTTTTGGTGGGATTAATTCTACTTATGGAGGAAATCAGTACACAGAAAACTCAAAACAAGCAGCTTTTGCTTTAGCGCAATCACAAATACAAGATGCCTTAGACTTTGCAGGTAAATGCTCTGACCAGTTAGAGATCATTGGTCAGATTTTATATCAACGACAACTAGAAGCGGCTGCTGCCGCTGAAGATGAAGGGCCTATCTTTAGATTAACCTTCGGTCCCCCAGTATCTAAGCAGGGATTATTTATTTTATCTGAAGACGGTCTTTACTTCGATTCACAAGAGAGACTTTACAATGGAAAAGAGATTCCCTCTGCTTCTGATATTGGGTTTGTTGTTGACAGCGAAAAATGGAATTTAAATTATCCTCCTAGCCTTGGAGGAAAAGGAACCATTATCACTGTCGATCAATTAAATGATTATGTAAATACTATTTTTGATTTATCTTACATTGATAACTCTACAGAGCTACAAACTTTCTACGCTAAAGATTATTTCTTAGCTGTGCTACAAGAACAAAAAGATAAACTTGTATCTGATTCTGAATCACAAGTCACCGAGCTACTAAGCGATGGGTATACTGAGGACTCTGCTTTGGTAGTAAATACAAAGCAAAGCCTCTTTTCTGTTATCTCCTCTTATGCAGAAAAGGAAGATAAGAGGAAAAAACAAATTGAGATCGCTGTAAAATCTGCTGATCTATTAGGATCTAGTGAAGTATTCGAGCCAGGACAAATCCCCGTAAATGATTTCTCCTTCTTGAGCAGTGTGGCTGTAAATATTCCGATAGATAAACAGAAACAGTTATCTTTCGATTCGGGTGAGGTGTCTGGTGTGGTTCTCCCTATTAAGCCTAAATTTGTTAGAAACTACGGGACTAACTCAAACGCGCTTCTTTCCCCAGTAGTAGTTCCCCCCGTAGGCTTAGGCTCGATTATATTTAATCCCTCGATAAATGCACAATCAGCCCCTGCTGTATCGCTTACTGATTCTATTTCAACAAGTGGATTGTTTGCAGTATATAACTTTTTAAAAGGCAACACCCTAGACCCCTCATCAACACAGTATAATGTAGTTAACCCTGCAAACCCTGGGGCAGACTTAGATGGTCAGTTGGTTGGTGTCGCTCAAAATGTTTTCAAGGCAGGATTAGGCGTTCCTTTCTTAGGTGGGATTACCAAGATAGATACCACAACTGCTAATATTACAAAATCAGCAGGTTACTTTAGATTACCATCCAGCAAAGAATTTCAAAATTTAATGTATAACCCAGATGGATGCAGTATTGATTGTTGGTTACACATTCCTTATTTTGCGTATAATCAAACTAGACAAGAGGAGGATCCAACTGCACCCGCAAGATTAAAAAACACAAATACTGGTGCGTGGACTGATTATAATTATTATAGAATTTTGTTAGGCAATGAGAATACTGGAGGGTTACCTCAAGCAAGTAATGTTAGCTCTCTAACAACTTCTAATCAAAAGGAGACCACAAAGGGTGTTCTTATTGGATTCACGCGAGACCCTGTTATTTTCTCTGATCAAGCCATAATCCCAGGACCTAATACTAATCCTGGACAAAACGCTAACTTAGCGTCTTCTGCAACCGTTTCATCCTCTTGCTTCTTTATTGCTCCTACACAATCATTTGGAACTTCCGCAGTCGAGTTTGTTCCTAAGGTGAGCGATTGCAGCTTTACTGGATTCCATAAAATGAAGGTTGATGTTTCTTCTACCTTATCAAATGGAAAGTCGTTGTCTGATGTATCTTCAACATATATTCATCTGCACATAGCATTAAATGTTCCTAAAGATGAATGTAATATTTATTTAGATGGAAGTCTACTTTCCACTTCTGCTATCTCCGATGTATTTGGAGTTCAATCATTTACATCCCCTAAAGTGCCTACCTTTATTGTTCCTAAAGATAAGCCTAATAGTAGCTTTTATTACAGTTCTGCTACGGTAAATCAAGCGCCTGGAGTTACCTCTTTTGATAGCGGTCCACAAAATGATACCTATTTTACTCCTTGGATAGTGGGTGGTGGGTGGACTGAAGGATCACCTATTGATTTCTCCACCAGTTCAGGCGGGTTTATGGGTAACAGGCATGGATACACGGGTAGTTTACATGGGCATGTTGGAAGTTTAAAGTTTTATTCTCGACCCCTAACTACTAAGGAAGTGCTCCAAAATTATGAAGCTCAGAGCGGCTTCTTTAAAAATATAGAGATATGACGAACACCACCACCACCTACGGGGTCTTGCCCTCACAGAGAATAAAAGACCAAATAAACAACGCCAATCCTTCTGAGGAAGTAAAGGGTGTAAGGTTCCCTTTATTTGATAAAGACAACGCTGCGAAAGGTATTTTTAGCCAAACCGCAGGAATTGAGATGCTTAGAGGGCAGGTGATCCAACTGCTACAAACTGGCGGCGACGAAAGACTAATGCTGCCTAACTTTGGAGTGAACCTAGAAGAGTTTTTGTTTGAGCCTCTCACCGAAGAAGTTGTTTTAAATATAAAAACGAGAGTGGCTACAGCGATATACGACTACATTCCTGATGCTCAGATAAAAGATATGCAAGTTAAATTAATTGATGAAGGCTCGGCGTTTGGGTTGCCAGGTATTAGAATCAGTTTGTCCATTTTTTCTTTAGAATTCCAAACAGATACAGAGGTAACTGTTTACCATAGACCATAAAAGCTTAATCCTATGACTTCAAATTACAATACGACCAATCCTGTACCTTTCACAACCGCTGAGTCGGATTATCAAAAACTTATCCAAAGCGGAAAAGAATATATAAACAAAGAAAGCTTAATTGATTATGCAGCTACAGACTTTGCCACCCTAAGAGATTCTTTAATTTCTTATATGAAAGCAGCATACTCAAAAGATTATCAAAATTTTACTGAGTCTGATTATGGGATGATGTTCACTGAGTTGGTTGCGTATATGGGGTCAGTAATGTCATTTAAAGCTGACGCATTAGCAAACGAATCATACTTACCAACTGCAAGAACAAGAAGGAATGTTTCAAAACTATTAAGTTTAATTGGTGTTAGACTAAAAGGGCCTACTTCCGCTGGTGGAAGCGCACAGTTAGTGCTAGATAATGCAGCCACTGCCAATCCTACGATTACAGCACAGAATAGAGTTGTTACAATATCTTCTCCTTTAGATGGAGGTCAGGTAACCTATACATTGTATCCCGTATCTAATGGAAAGATACAATCTCTAGCCTCAAATAGCACAGATATAGAACTATCTATGGCCGATACCTATGATCCAAGTACCACTTGGACTAATCTCGCTCTCTTGGAAGGTGCCTTGGCGCAAGAAACAGGCACTTTTGATACCACAGATGCCTTTAAATCTATTAATTTAAATCAAGGGCCA
>Ga0209645_1000146_pt1 | contig 36021 bp, 20 predicted proteins | sample ETNvirenome_6_30_FD_184070 | JGI IMG/M metagenome (GOLD analysis project Ga0209645, IMG submission 184070) | Marine viral communities from the Pacific Ocean - ETNP_6_30 (SPAdes) (version 2) | ecosystem: Environmental > Aquatic > Marine > Oceanic | place: Pacific Ocean | collected 2013-06-19
AATAGTCATCTTAGCGTCACCAAAACGTATAGTTTTAATTTTATCCCCTACTTTGGCTACTACTACAAACTTCTTAGTTGGGTGGTTGGGGGTGCGCTTAGGTTTGTTGTACCCGCTCACTCCTACTCTAGTTAGTCGTGGATCCTTCATTTAGGTATAGGTTGATCCTCCGAGCAGTACCGTCAAGATATTTAACAGTCAAGCATGAAATCTCGGCATGGCAAGCCGGGTTTTCAAGGTCAAACAGTCTCGAACATGAACTTCACTTTGCCCCGACTGGGCCAAATTGTGATGAACCCAGAGTTGGTTCCGGCATTTCCCAGGTTGGCGGAGTACTCGTTACCTGTGGCGATTGCCGGGCAGACCAGATGGATGTACCCGCCCTTCGACTCCCTAATGATGCTGTGGTCGGCTCCCTTGGCCTTGGCATCATGGGTATGGCCAGAGACAACACAATGGAATGAGGCATCGCCTGGGCTAAACTCCTGTATGATGGACGGGGTCGATTTCTTGGCGACCCCCAGGTGGCCATGGGTGTAGAGGATCGTGACATCCTCCAGCTTGAACCTACCGATAAGCTCGGCATACTCGGTATCGTACCCCATCAGGTGCAACGCCCAGGCAATGAAATGCTCCGCCTCCCCGCGCTGGTTCTCGTCCTTGTTGGAGCCCCCTAGCCGACCGTGGTTCGACGAAGGTAGGTAAATCTTCCCGATATTTTCGATGCGGTTCAGTAGGAATTCGTGGAGGATCTGGGTTGCCGTCTTGATCCCCTTGACCCCCGTCAGGTCCGCATCAATCTCCCGGTACTGGGAAATGTGCATCAACTGCACCGCTTCCAGGATATCCCCATTGAGGATGACATGGTTTATGTCGTTACCCTGCCCGTTGATGATCGCTGCTATGTCGGCCAGCTTCTGGCAGGCTACCTTCACGTTGTAGTGTTCTTGCCGGAGCACCTCGTCCTTCTTCACCTGAAGCCCCAGGTGTATGTCCGAGATCGCATGGGCAGCAACAACCCTGCCATCATACTGGTTAAAATATCTCCTCGGCTGGAACCCCTGCATCTCCTCCTGAATATGGTTCAGGACATCGGCTCGGGTCATCCCCATGAACTCCTGACGATAAACGATATTGTAGTACGGCACCCCGGTGTGGCTGACCAACTTGTGGCTCGACACTTTCGTCCGGTCCAGGCCATAGAAGTCGCAATACTCCTCCATCGTCATCACCTTCCTGCGACCATCAGAGGTCACTTTGGTCGGGTGCCACGCGGTCATCCGCTCGGACGGCTCTTCCTGATAGTCCTCAGTATCGGTGCTACTATCCACCCCTAACTCCTGGGTAGGCAGGGCGGAACCCGTATCCTTGTCGAAGATGTTATCCCTGATCCACCTGCGTAGGTTATCAACCTGCCTTGCATACTCCCTGGGGTCTTTACTCCTTAGCCGGAGGTCGAGGAGGCACTTCCTAGCTAAAGCCCTATAAGCTAAAGATGGGTGCCTCCTGCATATGCTGAAGATTTGGTCATAATATTGACCCCACTCTATTTTCGTACGCTTCATCCTAAGAGACCCCTGGCTAGAGCTACGTAAGATTTAAGAAATGTTAAATCGGAATAAGTTCTAGGGTTTCCTTGGTACCCTTGATGGGAAGGACGATACCCAATAGCCTTAACCATATTAGTCTTATCACCTACCTTTGCCACCACAACATGCTATTTATTAGGGTAGTTTGGTCAAGCTTAATATCCAAACATCACCACCACCGCCAGGGGTAAGTGGGCTACTTTGTTCCTTCGAAGGGGGATCCTTTAACTTTGGGTAGGTAGCGGTTCCACCGATCAACAGCGTCCCTTGCCACCTGCTCTGATAGACTGTCCATCTTATCAAGCATGGTGTGGTATTGGCGACGGGTTATCTTTTGGAAGCTTTTCCTAAGAGGGTGGCGGGCTTGCAGGGACTTCCTCACATATTCCCTAGCTTTTGGTATAGTTGGAGCCTTCCCAACCCGGACAGCCTCATTGATCGCACGGTTCCAAGCAGCCGCAAAGTCTTGCTCGTTATCCTCATAGATTGCAAACTCCAAGGCGGTAAGCTCTGCGGACATCTTGGTCGGCTTGACCCCGCCAAACCACACCTTATTCTCATAGTCTAACATCTTACCCCAGGTGGATAGGGTATTGGCCACGTTCCCCCTCCGGGCAGTGTTCTGTTCCCAGTCGAATAGGTTAACACCTAGCCTGTCGACTAGGTGCAGGGACTGGATCATCGAGGCTCCGCCCACTGCATTAAGCACAGGCCGGACAACATGGGTGTAGTCCACATCTTGGGTGTTAATCGTAAACCGGGCTGCGTTCATCAACGCCTGTAGCTGAGAGATTACCACGACCCGGGAGTCAACGGACAGCCCACGGGAGGTACCTTCCCCTGAAGTTATGTTGGTCATGGTATCTAGTAAGTCACCCCAGTACCCAAGCACACCAGCAGAGGCGGTCTGCTCAAGGATACCCAGGAACATATCATCAGCTCCTCCTTGGAAGATCTCTCCGAGTTGCCTCATGTTCCTACGTTTCTGGAGCAGCCGCTCCATGTAGAGTTCCCGCATCCAGTTGACTGCCATACCCCCAACAATAGAGGGGGCTACCATAAGGAGTAGCTTCATACCCAACGCAGCGATTGCCCGCTCTTCCTGCTTGGAGGTGATGCGCTTACGGTTGAGCTCGTTGCCTCGGAGTATAGACCACTTGTACAAGATGGATAGGACGCTACCCCTACTGTGCATTAAACCAACAGGAAGGTTGCCGATGTGGCTATCCCCTTGCTGGAACACAGCCCAGTCTAGCATCCCCATCCACATACGTTTGTCGAACATGGGGCGGTCAGCCTTCTCGTTTGCTATCGCTTTCTTAGCATAAAGGGAAAGCTCCATACCTGTAACTTCAGCAAAGCGGTTGAGGAACTCCCGCCGCACAGGGTTATCTGCAAACCCTGGAGGGTACTGGGATTCCCCTCCCTCCTGGTAGTACGCCATTACCTCCTGTATCTGGCGGGTAAAAGAACTGATATTACCAAGCAGGATCGCCTTACGTAAAGCCTCCGTTACATGGGTGAAAGGGGCAAGCCACCGGACACCTGCCTGCCCGTTCTTGGAGCGGATTGGCCGTTGCAACACCTCGGTCATCCTGTCGAAAACTTCACCAGGTATCGGCCCCCTGGCTGATGTGATCGGTGCGACTATATCACTAAGGGTGCGCTCGGATGCAGGGTCTAGCCTAAAACCGACAGACCCTTCAAACTCCTGGAGCTTGGCATCTTTGTCTGGATCCATTCCAAGGGTAACCGCCAAAGGTTTAAGCAAAGCTTCAAGTACCAGGTGCTTGAAAGTATCCCCTGCCTTACCACGGCTGTACTTGTCAAACCCTTCGTTGAAGAAGGGGAAGGACTCATTCATTATCGTGATAGCTGACCCCGGGTTCTGGAGCATACCATTGATAACCCATTTGAGGAACGCCCTGCCCTTGCCTGTGTCTTCAAGGCCGTGGGTGTGGCGGTCGAAGAACCTGTTAAGGTTATTCACCGTATCGTCAGGCAACCCTTTATAGCTCGCCATGTTTAGATGGGAGCGGAGCTTCTTCACACCATCCTCTTTCCCCCACATCCTTTCAGCGGCCTCGATGATGGCAGGGTCTTTAAGGAACCGTTTAAGGTTCCGTTCCTGCATAGGTACGCCCAACCCTTCTAGTATGGATGCGGAGTCCAACGCCCTCCCCTTGAACCGGGTAAGGGCAGCGGTCAAAGCATTACCATTCCTACCCCACGCACGGAAGGCAGCAAGCCCGGACACCTGGATCTCCAAGTCTTTGATACTGGTAATTACATTGTACTCGTTGGCTTCCTGTGGCCAATCCCGCAAAGAGCGGGAGTGTGCCATCAACCCACCGATAACCAAGGGGCTTTTCAACGCAGTCGTAGGGGCGTCACCACTCTCCTTCTCTATACGCTTCGGGTCAACAAGCCCCTCTTCCATGAGGACTGCCTGCTTACCCTCGTTAACAAAAGAGACCAGGTTCTTCAAGTAGTTGAATGGGTGGCCACCGTGCTTGTCAGCTAGCTGCGCAAAGAAGGTGCCAGGGTCATCCGCGTCAGGGAGTTGGAGGATAGGTTTGTTCCGGCGCACCCCATCGGGGTCGAGAACCTTTGTTTTATAGACCTTGCTGCCCAAACCCTTGGAGATACGGAAAACCTCCAACAACCCTGGTGTCTCCATCAGTTTAGCCAAGGCTGCTTCATAGTCCTGTTGTACCCCGGGCTCTGTCTGAGAGTTGTTAAACAACTCCTGTATCTCACTAGAGGTTTTGAGTACCGGGTTTGTCCCTTGGTTGCGGGGGCGGACAAGGGAGGCAAAATACCTGGACATCTTACGGGAGAAGGTCCAAGCACCTACGGCGGTAGGCTCACGGGTGGCGGTTGCCCGTACCCAATTACCCTTTTCATCCTTCTCATAGAATACGTCAGTGTCCTCGACGTACAGCCCTGCCTCCACGTTCCCTTCCATCAAGAGTTTGGAGACCCTCTGCTGTGTCTTGACCAGGTCGTGTAGGGTGGCTAGCGCCCGGGGTTCCCCGGTTGATAGCAGTTTATCCGCAGCCCCCGCAGCTTTCAAAGCATTGAGTACTAGTTTTGCACGCTGGCCAGCAAAGGCTTGGGGGTCCATCATAGACTCAGCCAAGGTAGTCTTGTCCTCGTAGGTATTCATGGCCAGCTTGAGGAGGTGCAACACCTCCTCCCGGTCCATGCCCAGTCGTTTCATTGCCCCGGCCACGCTCCGTTCAGCCGCCAATACTGCGGGGAACAGGGAGAGTTGGATCTTGTTCTGCTCCGAGTCATACCGCTTCATCAGCTTGGACAACTCTTTACCCTCTGGGGTGTTTGTTAACCCGAAGGTCTCCGCCTCCCCCATCATACCAATGGTGATGGTGCCTAGCTCTGCTACTGTAAAATTATCTTCGAACCCATCTGTCCTAGCCTGGATCAGATAGTTCTGCTGGCTCAACGCCTGGGAGTACACCTTACTACTCGTGTCCCCCTCAGCTCTGCGCTCATTTAAGAAATCCTCAAGGGCGAGGATAGCCCCCTCGTACTGACCCTTGGTTGCTTTGTCATCGAGGGTTACTTGGCGGCTCTCGTCCTGGAACTGCTCATCTGTGTCCCCCTCCTGGGGGATTTGGAAGACAGTCCCATGCTTATTGTCCGGGCCAGCAACATACTCGTCCCGCCTCAATTCGGATTGCAACTCAGCTATCTTGGTACTGATAGCCGCCATCGCTGTGTTGATAGGAATCAGCCTGGATGTAGGTTCGGTAGGGAAGTCCGTCCGGTTTGTTAACTTCCGGTACTGGTCGTTGAGCAAATTGTGTACTTGGATCAACTGCGTTTGTTGAATCCGGAGCATGGTACGTGCGTGCTCCCCTTCAATCTCACCAACGCTTTTCGTTGTATCAATATCAATATCCGTGTGGGTGTAGTCCCTGCTTGCAAAGTTAGCAATCCCCTTGCCTGACTCTTGGGCAAACTTCTCAAGCTCCTCCAAGTCGTCCGGGTCCCCTGTCCTTTTGAGGTTCCCTATAATCTCCTGTACCACAAGGTCTGCCCGGTGGTAGGCTTCATACTCTACCCGCTTGATGGTCTCTTGTACTGCCTTGTCGTGGGCTTGCCTTGAAGGGGCTTGGGCTGCACCTTGGAGGAAAGCTTCCGAAGGAGCGTCTACGTCTACGTCAGTGGCAATGGAGAGTAGATCGTCATCGTCATCGTCATCGTGGGGTAGTAGCTCGTTGTTAAGGTCTACAATGTCAAGGTCGTCCAACTGGCTTCCTGGGGGAATGATGGGGTCGGTGAGGGGTAAGTTCTCGCCAGGGTATAAGTGATGTTCATAGCTCTCTAACTCTTGCCGCACCCATGTACGGAGGTCGGGGCTCTCGTCCGGTAGTAGGTTTAGGCCTTCCGGTAGCAAACCTGTCTCGTACACCCTAGTCTGGCCGGTGCCTCGGGTTTCGTTGTTTAACCAGACCCCGCCTAGGTGCTCTAAGTTTTGGAAAAAGGATACCCCGGTCTCTTGGGACATGCGCTCTGCATCTTCTGCGAATAGTATCTCCAGGTACCCTATATGGTGCAAGGTGTGGGTGTTAACCTGCATCGGGTCTATGCGGGCAAAATCGTTTACTGTGTGTAGCCGGGGGGCATCTATACGAATGTTGGGGAGGACGTCCAATACCTCTAGTCGTGGGGCATATAAAGGGGAACCTGTAACTATCTTTGCTGCTTGTAGTAGAGGTGCGGTTAAGAACTCCTCTGACCCCCGGGTTATATGTAGGGTCCCTGCCGTTTTAAGCTGGGGGAGTTTAGCATCAGTGGTAGTTTCTAGGTGGCCGGAGACTTCTTCTAGTGCAGGAAAGTTGGACTCCCCGTCCACACGAACTCTTCCTGCCCGCACAAGCAGGGGGGCATTCCTCAACTCACCGGCAGTGTCTTCCAATACCACGAGACTAGGGGCGCTCTCCAGACCCCCTAGCCCTAAGGCGTATTGCAAAGACTGTGCCCCGTAAGGGTGCTTGAAGCGTACGAAACTCTCAGCCCGTTTTAGTTTAGGCGCTGCATGGATAAAGGATCCCTCGTCCCCGTCCCCAAGGTACTCCAGATCAGGGAAGTCCACGTCCTCTGCAATTACCCCGTTCAGTACGGCTTTCACCCCCCTGGCAGTAGCGGTTACCCCTGGAGGGGCGGTAAGTTCAAGCACACGGGATACCGGTCTGTCAGTGATTGTTTCATCGTCCTGGTTAGCGTATGCCCCTCCTTCAGCTACTAACGCCCTCTTGGCTAGATATGTGCCATCCTTTAGGGGGTACGTACCATACTCATCCCACTGTCCCCCGTCTTCCCCATACTCTTGTATTACCCCTTGTAGCCAATGGTCTCTCTTTGATGAAGTGATTGTCTTTGTGGCACTGCCACCCACCGCTAGACCATTATCCTCTACAAGAGCCGCAACGTCCCTATAGAACATGGAGCCTATCCCTGAATTACGGAAGTCACGGGCTTCTGTAACGGTCCCTCCGTCGTCCATAGTCCCGCGCATACTCACCGCTACCCAAGGCTTGTTCTCTTTATATAGAATAAAAAAGTCCCCACGCTCACGATAGTCTTGGGCTCTAGCCCCTGTCGTGCACCATCCTGGGTGGGATAGTATCTGAAGTATCTCGATATCCTCCTTTAAGGCTTTCTTTTTCTGAGGTAACATTTTCCACACAGCACCTTCTGATGCGGCAGGTAGGTTAGAGGTGTGGGACTCTGCGTAGTCGAACCTTAGTTTCTTATAGTAGGCTAGCATCTCTTTCGGGGAAGAGAACTCGTTATTTTCAAACTTAGCTTGTACTGAGTCCAGCAGGTCCATGGTGCCCCGTACACTCACAGGTATACCCATCGAAGACTTTTCTAAGTCTTCGTAGATAGCCTTACCTATGGCAGAAGCAAACAATAAGGCGGGGGTAGGCCGGACGAGGATGGGCCTCCTGGTAAAGGGTCCCTCACGTACCCTTCTTTGTTCCCCATACTCCTGAACGGGTGACCCGTGCCGGGCATGTTGACTCAAGGCTTCTATAGTATTCCGTAGTTGTTCAGTTTGTCGACTTTTTGTGTGGTAGTGGAACTCTTTAACCAGCTCATCAATAGTCACTTCACCTTTCCGGCGTTTCAACTGTTCGTAGAACTGTGATAGTTCTGGGGGTCCCCCGTCACGTTGCAGCTCCTCGTAGTGGCGGTGTACGTAGGTAGCTACGGCCTTCTCGCTCAAACTACTACTACGTATATCCATAGTAGCCATACGACGGTTAACATCTCCTTTTTGGTCTATGTAGCCAATCCCTAAAAGGTTCGCCGCGAGGGACATGACCCGGTAGTTTATAACCCTAGTCTTATCCCCTTCGTCCAGGTTATCAAACGCAGACACTTTGATACTACCTTTAGCGGCGTTGGCGACCGCAGGGGCAAACTCTTGTATGTAGCCTACTGCGGGGATAGGTGGGTCTGACCAGTCACGCTCTGGAGGTACGTACCCTACCTTAGCATCCAGGGGCAGTCCTTCGTCTAGGGAGGTACCTATATCAGGCAACCACAGGCTTATCTCGTCCATGCGGGCTTGGAACCACTGGTCGGGACCATCCACTACATCGAAACTTTTAAGTATAGCTTTTGCAAACTTTGCAGGGTTATCTAGGATTTCCTGCAGATCCTGGATACCACTCAAGGCCTGCTTAATCTCCCTCCCCTTCTCCTCGGCAACCTTCTGTGCGGCTTTTAGGTCTTGGAGTGTAGTAACCCCTAACACTACGGAGACTTTGTCATCATAAATTCCTGTGTCTCTCATCCAACTATATACACCACTGGCAATCGTGTCTATAGCTGTTGGTAAGTCGTCACTGAAGCGTAATTCTTCTTGGGCCGCTCTACGTAACTGGAGCCCCAGCCGGTAGGCCGCTGCCCCAGGGCCATCAAGGACTCTCAACCCGTCAAGGAAGCTTAGGTCGGGGGTTTTGGACAAGTCCTCCTGCACAGTGCGCAGCCTGCGGTTGAGACGTTCATGGTACTCATAATCCTCTGAACCGGGCTGGGGTTTTGCAAAGTCTTCATGGAGCTCTATTTGCCTTCTCAACCCCTTCTCCTTCTTTTTAAGCTGGTCGGTGTATATCCACTCCAAAGCATTCTTCAGTTTGAACACGACCTGGCCGAGAAGTTTGTTATAATACTTTACGGAAACTGGTTTAGGTACTTTGAGTCCCAACCTTTCCACCTCTTCCTTCATTACTGGAGTCTTCAACAACTTTGAGTCAATGGCTTTGGACCGGAGCATCCATGCCGCCCAATAAGCCTCATGCCCTTTGTACCCAAGCTCTTGTACCTTTGGGTCAGCCTCGGGGTTGATAGAGAACCGAAACTCTTCTGGGTCCAAAGACCCTTGGTCTAGTAACCCCCTGTCCGAGATACCCAACACGGCCCGCACCGCCTTGGTAAGCTGGGGCTGGTTAGTATCAAGGCTACGGCCAAGCAAGCGGCTAGCATTCCGTAAAGCCTTGTCGTCGAAATCCGGTACATTACGTCCCTGGCTCAGACCTTCCGGGTAGAAGGAAGGGGTACGCTTCCCTTCCAAAGCATCCTGTGCCTCCCGCATCGCCTTGGTACTACGCTCAAGCCAGGCTTGCATGGACTCGCCAGGTTCTTGCGGCGGGGGTTTAGGCTTCGACTTGTTAACCTTCTTCTTTGCCGCCATAGGGGCACGGGTGCCTTGGTAGACTGCCTGCCTTACAAAGTCTGAGACCTCCCTGTCTGTCCACTCAAGGGCAGGGTTCAAGGAAAGGGTCTTCATGATCTGGCGGAAAGCTTCCTTGATCTTAGTCCAAATGGTCTTGTTCTCCGGGGCGTTCCAGTTCTCCGCCTTGTTAGCCATCAACTCCTCGGCAACCACAGTCTTCTCCCATGAGTCCAACTGGCTATACTTCTTGCCCTTGTACGTCTTGGCCAGTTTGTCCAGGTCTGCCATGTTGGTCTTTTCAAAAGACCGCATCAAGCTAAGGAACCTGCCGTAGGCTTTCGGGTTACGGGAGAACATGTAGGCAAGGCCACGGTGGGAGAGCTCATGGAATATCACCTTAGCTACCCGGTCGTTATCCTTGTCGTAGTCCAGGTTCCCGTTGATATAAAGCTTCCGGGTCTTCCTGTTAAACTTCCCTTCAACGTGGTCGGGCAGGTTAGTGACAACCTCAATGGAACCCTTCGGCATCCCAAGGGCTTTCTCCAGCTGGGCGACCCGGTTGCGTACCGCTTTATGGTGAAGGGGTCCTTTGTCTGTGATTACACCCCGGGACTCCCTGAGGTCGTCATCCTCCCCAGGCTCCTCTGCCACTCTACCAGGTTGAGGGTCTTGGCTAGGACTAGCCAACCCTGTTAACGCTAAAAGGCTCTGATCCCGATCCGAGTCTTCTAGGTCCAGCATACTTCTATGTGATTGGTTCAACGCATGGAGGGATTGATCAATCTCTGTCCCGACATCTGCATCTAAAGAGATACGCTCTCTAAGGCCTTCTTGGAGGAGTGCAGCTTCAACAACAGTGGCGTAGTTGACCTCTTCACCTGCCCATATAAGTTTCTTCTCTGCTATCGACCTCCACAGCCGGAAGGTTTCAGTGGCCTCTTCTAAATCCTCAGGGTCAAGTTCGTCGTACTTACTAAAGAACTCATCAATGAGGTCGGGGGCCCCGCCGAAAGCCATGTTAAGCCGGTGGAGTTCGTCGGCTAGTGCGTCCAGGATCTTATCATCATACCCTTTGAAACCCCGCCCTTCAAGATGTTCCTTCCATTCGTCTTTTGTTGTAGGTAAGAGGTTAATGTCTTCATCACTCCTCTGCGCACTTTTGTTAGAGTCGGAGATAACTTCATACCCTTCTGCAGATACTTCATCGTCCGAACGATCTTCCCCTTGGGTACTAAGCTGTCCTTCTTTCTTCCTGCGGACAGGGGCTTCTGCCCCACGCTCGGTATATTTAAGGAAGGACTCGGCAATTTCAGGGGATGCAATCCGGAGGGATGGCTGGTTCGGGTCGATCTTACCCGCTGCCAACCCTAGGGGTATAAGGTTATCCAATACGATGTCGTGGGTATCCCCTGGCAACAGGATCGACCCTCCTTGTTTGAACAGCTTGGAAACTTCGGGGGTTGTCAGTACCCGCTTGTTCCCTAGCCCGAAAGCGGGGGAAGGGTTCTTGCCTTTGCCCCGGTCATGCCGCATGGAGACCTTGTTCCCCTTCGCTTGCAGGGGTACAAAGACAATTTTGGTTTCACCGTTTATCGTACCTTGGAGAACAAGGTAAGTGTGCCTGTATTTGGAGCGGTAGTGGTAAAGGGGACGGCCATCTTCTTTGTCCTTGCTATCCAATGCAGCACCTAAGTCTACTAGGTCTGGTGGGAAAGGGGTGTACCCAGGACCGGTTACCTTCCGCTTGGTGAGTCTAGTTACCTGGGGAAGGGCTGCTTTCATAGCCTGCTTCAAGTCCGCTTCCTCCCCGTCCCCAAGGGATAGTTTAACATCTAACAAGTATGGATACCCCGAGGCATCGACCATCCAGAAAGACGGGCGGGCTAGGGTTTCCTCGTCTGTACCCGCTGGGCCGAAAATATAATAGGTTACACCCGAAGCCGGGTCCTCCTTCTTGGCATTCGGATCCCTTACCTTGGCAGAGACTACATAGTCGGGGGTGTAGGGGTTCCCGTCATCGTCAACCGGTCTAACCTTCTCTACCAAAGCTTGGGGCAAGTTTCGCAAAGCATTCCGCACCCGGGTACTCTGCTTAGAAACCTGGGGGGCTGACACATTGGGCTCCGTTGTCGGGTCTCCGATTGCATCCACCATATCTGTTGCATCTGTGAACTCTTCCTCGGAGGGTTGGTTCTTCCTGGCCTCCGCCCACCTAGGGTCTTCAGTGGCTACCTCAGTTGATTCTTGTTTCTCTTGCAACCCGAGGGCTTGGGCAAACTCTGCAAAGGTTTCACGGGCAAGGGCTTTGGTCAGGGTATTGCCATCAGCCTCAAGGCCAACATCTTTTAGTAAGGCTACCAAACTGTCCCTTGCAGCTGCCTCTTCTTCCTCAAGACGTTCGACGACTTCAGCAATCCTCTCCTCCTCGGGATCCAATTCAACCTCAACCCCGTCACGTTCAATGACATCAGGCCCAAGTTCCTCGATAGCGGCTTCCCTGTGGTCTTGTGTCAAGAGATCATAGTAATACTCCGCGCTCGACATCTGCATCGAGGTTGCGGCAGGGGTTGCCTGGGCCTTTGCCTGGGTACTCTTTGCAGGCTTCTTCGGCTTCTCAGGATCCTTCTCCCGACGTTTGACCTCGTTCGCCGTCTTAACCCCTACAAGATTCCGTACCTTTTTCTGAAGGAAAGGGGGTAGGTTAACATACCCAGGGGTATCTTGAAGGGCAACCCCTCCCTCCACAGGATCGCGTTCTTCGTGCGCTTTAGCCACATCAGCAACCGCTTGGTCGGCTACGTCCTTGGCAACCCATTTACTGTTAATACTTGTGGGAGCCTCGCCTGTCTTGGCGTCATAGTAATTCCCAGCTGTCTTGAGGAGGTCAGCCTCCGCTTGCTTCCACTGGGCACCCCTCTCTTTCTCGGTACCCTCCCTGTCTTTAAGGGCGGTGGAGGGGGCAACCCCTGTAAGCCCTGAACTTTTTACAGTACGCTTTGCCCGGTAGGTTAACGCATCAGTGACCATCTGGAGCCAGCGTGGGCGATCGGCCTCTGCAATACCTTGCAGTTTGCCTTGTACCTCTTGCTGTTCTACCTCGTCTTCGATGGCATCCTTAGCCGCTTCGGTAATCTCTTCCTTCTCCTCCTTGGTAGGCTCCTCAATCTTGCCACCTTTCTTATCTACCTGTTCAGTACGCACCCGTGCAGCAGCGGAGTTAGCCCGGTTGATTGCCCGCTGCGCAGCCGCATCCATCTCTTCACCGAACCCAGCTTTGTACGCTTCGTTATACGCACCCTCTGCCTCCTTCAACAAACTAGGGAGGTCTGCCCCAAGGAAGGACTCGGAATCCTCAACGAAAGCGTCCAGTCCCTTTACCAATTCTGCTCTCCGGCGTTCATACTGGGCACGGGTCATGGGAGCAGACTCAGGGACAACCCCTTCAGGCTCCGAGATAGAGTACCGCATCTCTTCAGACCGGGGGTACATACCAGGTACAGCTTGGCGTTGCGGGACAAGCTGCCCCTTCTCTTTACCTGCCTTCCGGCCGGCCATTGCTTGCTGGTCTTTATACTGGCGGTCAAAGTCCCGTACCAAACCACCCGCAAGGGTAGCATGGTCTTGGAGCTGGAGGTAGTCCCGGTAGTCGGAGTATGAATTGATACCCCCGAATATGCCGCCCCCTAAAGAGCCAGCAGCAAAGGCATCCATCAAAGTAATGGCAACCGCATTGGGCGGGGTCACCGCATTGGGGTCAGCAATTTCAACACCTACCATGTTAACAGACTCTTGCAACATCTCGGTAAGCCCTTCGACCCCCATGCCTTTACCGACGTTCTTGCCTATGTTGCTTTTGGTCCACCAAGTTTCCGGTACGGATTTGAGGCCGTCCATCGTCTTACCTTTGGCGATCCTACGGGCAGCATCTGCACCCTCCCCAAACATCTTGTCGATTACTTTGGTCTCAAAGAAAGTGTCAAGGTAGGCATTAAGGGCTCCAGTTGTCGTGGCTGTAAGTGCTGACAGGTCAGTGTCTTGCCCACGGGAAACAAGGTCGACGAACAACTCCCCTGAGTTCTGGACAAAGGACTCGCCGATCAACGCACCTTTACCGAAGTCGGCCATAGTACGTTGGGTAGTCTTTTGGGTCAGTTCCTTTATGATGTCCTTCGTTGTGGCATCATACCCTACCTCCTGCAAATCCTTGGCAAGCATCTCAAAGGATCTGTTAACAGAGTTGTTATCAAAGATGTCGTCTATCCTCTTAGTAAGCTTATCCCGCTTGGCCTGGTCCTCAACAAGGTCAGCCACTTCTTTCTTGAGGACTTTCTTTGCGGCACCCTTACCAAACAACATGGTCGCCCCACCTGCAACGGAGCCGCCTGGCCCACCTGTAAGGAAGCCAACCCCTGCGCCCAGCCCTGCGGAACCGACCGCCTCGACAACCCCTTGGGTCGCGCCTCCTAAGAAGTTGAAGAGCAAAGGGGCATAATCCCCTAGTTCCCGGACGTCCCCGAAGGAGCCAATGAAAGGTTTAAGCTCCGCCGCCTTCTCCTGGTTCCCTTCGGCAGACTGGAGTAGTTGGTTGTAGACAGCTGTGTCTTTACCCCCTAAGTGGCGAAGGCCAAGAGCAAGCCCTCCCTTCCATGCAGCTTTTGTACCCTCCCACTCGGAAGCAAACCCTTTTCCAAGAGACTCAAGTGCCCCCTCCTTTTGGGAGGTACGCCAGCGTTTCCAACCTTCACGGGCGTACTCCGGTGGGGTTTTGCCTTTTGCAATCTCCCGCTCGGCTACTGCCCAAGCAACCTCGTCATCTGACCGGAGATCAAACTCCCCTGTCAGTGATTCTTGTAAAGACCGCTCAAGTTCGAGCGGGTTGAACCCTGGGATTTCATCGGCCATAGCCATAGCCATAGTAACCCCATGGTGAGGATATAGGTGGAGGTGGAGGTGGTGGGGTTTTGGGTTGTGGGGTAGGGGCAAGGGCTTGTTTGAGGTACTCTTTATTCGTGTTGAACTCCCTAAGCCGGTCGATCACCGCACGAGCCGCATCAACTGCGTCAAGCTCCCGTTGTGCGCTAACCCCTGGAGTGGTAGACCAACCACCCTCTCGTTTTAATAGGCCTGAGGTCCAGGTAAGGGGGTTAACCCCTGAAATAACATTCCATACAGGATTCTTCTTCGCCCAGTTACTCCGCTCTAGTGCTGCTTGCTCTAAAGGTACGAGTACACTCTCCAATGCTTTTAATTCAGATTCAGGGATCGGTTGGTCCAGCGCGTCGTACTCACCCATTAAAGCAAGGGCGAGTTTGTTAACTTCGCTACCCGTCCCGGCTTTCCCGGGGGCAATCGTGCGGGCAGTTTCTGAAATTAGGTCTACCACGTTGCCGGATGAAGTCTTGACCATACGACCCATGACCTTCCCAAGCTGTTCACGGGTATCTGTAACCGACAGTGCTGCGGCCTTCGCCTCCCTTGTGTCAGGTTTTGCAGGAGGCTTTGGTTCACCAGGGTCTGTTTTGCTAGGAGCTAACTTAGGGGCGTAGGGGTTCTTTTTTAACTTACCCTCAAGGGCAGCAACCGGGCTATCAAAGTCCCCCTCAATATCGTTAGCTTTAGCGTGCCTGGCCGCTGCCTTCTTTAGGGCAAGCTGCCTCTGTTGGGTCAACGCTAGAAAGTACCCCGCAGCCTTGGTGTTACTTTCAAGCAAACTCTTATGGAGGTCGGTGGCCTGTTCCTCATACTCAGCGGCCACGTCTTGCATAGTCCCCAAGTCATCACTTGCAACCGCTCGGCGGGAGGCCTGGTTCAGTTCCTCCATACGGGTCATGTAAAGTTCGGCAATCGCCCGGTTCTCGGGGTCGTCAAACCTTTCAGAATAGTCTAACATCCCTTGAACCATGCTCACCCCACCTGGGCTTTTAAGGAGTTTGGCGGTGAAGGGATCCAACCGATAGCCCGCCCCGTTCGCTGCATAAAGCTTCCGGAGGACTGCTTGCTGGGACTCTTTTAACTTTAGGCCTTCCCCATACTCCCTGTCACTAACCTTCTCCCGCCGGTCCTGTTCCCGCTTCGCCCGCTCCGTAGCAGCCCTAATCCTAGCGGCCTCTTCAGTAGCGGCAGTCTGCATCATGGTGGGAGCCATTGCACTAATCGCGTTGTAAGCCCCCAGGGCTTCAGCATCCGAGAGGTTTGAGAAGTCTGCGGGGCTAAGAGCCGTCATGTTAGCAATCGCTGCATCTGCTTCCTCTCTGCTAGGATACACCGCTGGCAACACCGGTTCTACCCCATCCATAGGTAGGGGCTCTGCGACTTCCATACCAGACTCCCGGGCAGCTTCAGGGGTGAAACCACTAAACGCAGAAGGGTCAAACTCGGCTTCCTGGTAGGGTAGGAACATGTCGGCTAGGGCTGGGTTCTGGGACATGGCAACCAAGCCGCCCCGAGCAATAGCGTCCTGCCGTTCCTGCTCAGCTTGCAAAGCAGCAGCCCTCAAGCGATCCTGTTCAGCCATAACAGCCAACGCGTTTTTGTGTGCTTGCCTTGCGGCCGCTTCCCGATAGGCACGTTCCTCAAGGAGTTGCTGTTGGGCGATCCGTTGGTTAGCCGCTTCCCGTTCGGCTTGAACAAGTGGTGCTAGAAAACTCATGTTAAAACCCTGGATTTATGTCCGCCGATGTAAATGCGTCTGGCATCGTCACAGGAGGTGGGGTCACAGCAGGAGGTGGGGTCCGCATCTGCTTATACGTCTGTAAAGCCATCCAATCCCCTATCATGTTGGAGCCTGTCTCCAAAGCCTTGCCCATCGGGGAGACCCCCGTTGCACTTAACTGGTAGTTGGTCTGGGGCTGCCCAGCGTATAGAGCATAAGGAGCCATCCGAGTATTCGCTACCGAGTATGCGTCTTTCATATTTGCAAGGTCGGTAGAGAAAGCAAGCTGCTGGGGCATGACGTCAAACAACGCGGCACGTTGCATTATATCATCCATCCTTGTAGCCCCGGCTTCCCTGCGTAGCAAATCCTCCTCCCGCATGTTGAAGCGGTTCTGTCGATCCCGCTCTACGGCTTGGGCAAAAGCGAGGTTGGCACTGGTTTGGTTGGACGCCCTGTCCCGGGCGGCAAATACGTCTGAGGCAAAACCCCCACCCCCGAGGCGCATGTTACGCATGTTCCGGGCACGGGCAGCTTCGGCATACGCCTCTTCGATGGCATCCCTTTCTGCCAGGCCGGTGGAGAGGATGGACTCACTTAAAGGGGTATAGGAGGCATAGCGGCTTGCCAGCTGGTCGCCCGTTAACAGGTCATCCATGAAATCTATACGGGCTTCGTTCGCCCTTGATAACCTATCCTGGTATTTAGACCCAGCTGCAAACAAATCGTCATAGTTTGCGGCCTTTCGATGCTGTTTCAGGGCTTCGTTGGTAAACTGGTCTGCCTTGCCTAGCAACTTCTCCCTGCGCTCTAGCTCCTTCTGCAGCTGCATACGGTTAAACGCATCGGACCGCTTGCTCGCTTTGTTAGTGGCACTCGCCCCCATTGCGGAACCGGCCAACCCCAGAGTCCCGCCGATTACAGCTGCTGCAATAAAGCTCATGTTAAACTACCTCCAGTTAAAAGTTGAATGTCGTACTCTGTTATCTCCGGGTCATTAAAGTCTTTCGCGATCACCTCTTCCTCCACACTCTCAACGTCTGTCTTGTCCGTTGCGTGGACGGTGACAAGTACACAGTCGGTATGGGTATAGATAATCCGCTTTGTCCCGGGGTGGGTTATTCCATTATAAGGGGCTTGGATCCGCTGCACCCCATCCTCGGTAAGGATGGACATCTCACCGGACATCAAGAAGAAGGGATGCTTCTTCTTGTGGATTTTTGTAACAAGCAGTTGGCCTACCGGCATGAAGATCTCCCGGACATAACACCCACCTGCAAAAGTATGTTTAAGTGGGTTATAGGAGTCTTTTGCGTCCCCGGTCAAAACCCCCTCCCTGCCTTGGATCCGGGACTCAAACTCTACAAGCTTGGCACGGTGTTCTTTCTTCCGGACAAACTGCCCCTTGGCCTCCTCTTTAGAAAGAGGGGCTTCAACTACCTGTTGGTCTATCTCCTCAATCGAAACCATTAGAATCCTTTCCTTCCAAAAGTAGATTTGCTAACACCAGCCGACTCCCGTTCGCCCACACCTCTCTCGTTCCTCCGGACATCGTGCCACCACCTTTGCATATCGTCCCCTTGGCTATCCGGCAAGTCAGGCATCTCGGCTGCGATCGGTTTGGCTTGTGCAACCTCTTCAGTAGCCCCGACGTTCTTCGGAGTAATCGGCATTAAGCCCCTCCCCCTAAAACCCCGAATGGGTTACGTACTTCCCCCAAGTCAGCAGGGGCTCCCATTGCAGGGAAAGTATAGTCACAAGCCGAGGGCCTTTCATAAACAACCGCCCTCACCGCACCTGAGGAGTCAATGTCCGAAACAATGTTCTTGTCGTAGTGGGGCAAGCTACCGGAGAAGTTATTCTTGGCGTACTTGTCCCACGCCTTGTTGTTCATGTCTGTAACTTGCTGCTCAACTGCTTCATGGGAGGCGGCTTCAATAACTTTAGGTGGGTTCATTAGTCTTCCTGGGTTCGTGCGGCTGAGCGGGACTCAGTTATTTGAATATCAAATACTCGTTTACTTATGGATACAAACTTCCCGGTGTCAACTTTTATGACATCCTGGAACCCATGCGACAGGTAGTGTACAGGCATATTACTGTCCACCTCAGCCGTAGGAAGTTCAACCTCTAGCAAGGGTTCGGGGTCGTCCGCCGGATTATGGAACCCGTTAAGGGACACCTTAACTGCGGTAGATTTATCACTCCCTGTCCCCAGGACTAACTGGTACGCACCTAACAGGCCCTCATGGTAATCCTTATAAGGGTCTGCGGCTTGGAGCAAGTTGCCCCGTTCACCACCTACCCCTGCACCAGAGGCAAGGGAGGCAGTAGGGTTGGTTGCTTCCGGGCTCAAAACAGGGTCATCACTACCCTCGTCGAGGGAGTAGGCTCCGCCCCTGGTAAATTCTTGGGATTTATCCCCAAGCAACTTCACATCGTGGGAGGTTAATCCGTAGACGAATACGCCTCCTTTATTTTTACCATCTTCCCGGCGGGAGAAAAGGTAAAGGTAGGTCGGGGTTGATAGCAAATCAACCTCTACGGAGCTAGCCGCATGGGTGGAATAATCCACCGTGGAGCATTTGTCCCAGACCCAGCTCCAACAAAGGGTCTGCGGATCTTGGCCCTTCAGGGGCGGGACGGTTACCCACACTTCAGAAGAAGGGGCGTTGACCGAGGCATGGGTGCTCTCCATGTGGGCAGCCTCGACCGAATCAAAGAATATGTTATCACACAACAGGAGCTTGGGTAGCTCCTGTGGCGTACCCCGCACCAAGTCCAGTTTATAAAACTTGTCCCTGCCGGCATAGAACAGGAAGTCACCCTCCACCGAACAAAGCGTCCACCTCCAGAACAAAGATTCGTTCCCATGGTACAGCCGCTCGAAAGCCATAGGGTCAGCCGCATCGTTTGTTAACCTACCTGCGTAGATTGAGTTCGCCTTGAAAATGATAAGCCTGTCCTGCAACTCCATTGCGTTAACAATGGGGGAGCTATCCCCCTGGAGTTTGTAAGCAAAGGGTTGGGGTGCTAGTAAATCAATGTCGGGGTTGTAAGCAAGGCCGGTGGTTGACACGCCTGCGTTACCGCTCAGTGTCCACTCCCACACAGGGTTATTCCAGACGGGGCCGGAGTTGATTGTAACATCGTCCAGGTTATAGGCCGGTAAGGGGCCGAGGTCTTTGAAGGGAAGGGGGTCATTGGCAACAGTAGTGGAGGCTCCTGTCTGCCCTGTAGCTAGAGCTTGCCATAAATTCCCGCCGTCTGCAATCAGGTCCCCTGACGCATACCCTGTGTTATTTGCAAAGGCCAGCCCCTGGGCAACTGGGTCACCTGCTCCAACCACTCTTAAATTCTTGGAAGCGTTAACCTCCCAGGAGAGCATCCGGTACGTTGTGGTTATGACAGGATTGCCGGAAGTTGTGGTGGCCTCGACCCCCGCACCCCAACGCTCGGGGTTGTTAAAGGGTGACCCGATAAGCTGGTAACGGATACGGGCGTAAGGCGGGGTGGTTGACGAGTCGTCCCGTACCGGGCCGTAAGCCCCGTGGCCTTCTGTAAGGTTGTACCCTAAAGGCCGCGAACTATGGAAAGCCGTGTTCCCTTTCTCTAGTTGGGTCTGGGTATCCGTCAACTCGGCAACATCCTGGAAGGTTAACACCCCACCAAGGACTGCCATCGTATCACAGAACGCATACCCATTCTCCCGGAGTTCATAAAGTAAATGCCCCCGGTAGTTGGTCGTATCCGTAAGGTCGTAAACAAAAGGAAGGTCGTATCCGTTGTTAAATACAGCGTACCCGTCCATGTCTACCATCTGCCAACGGTGGGAGCCTTGGGTGCCGAACAAGTACTGGGCGCTCAAAGGGTTGGCCGGGTCTTCCGAAGGGTTGACCCTTGCCCATGTAAAGTTGGAGCTTGTACGGAACACAGGCAACCCGGTGTCTTCTACATACTCCGGTGCGGAGAGCTCGGAGGGGCTGATCCGCCTCACAGAAACAACCACCGCATTAGTCTCCCGGCTTGAAAGCGGTAAAACAGGCGTACTCTGGGGTATGTCCCCCCGCTCAAGGTCCCCTAGCCCCGAGACCACATCAGTGGCTTCGAATGTAAAAGTTGTAGCGTACCCAAAATCCTGCAGAGGGTGATGGTTGGGGTCAGCCGCACCCCTGGTAGCGTTGACTACTATCGTAGTACCCCGGCTTGTTAACAAGGTGAGGGTGTAGTTGTTATCCGCCCCAACCCCCATTCCCGCGCTGTAAGCTGTCGTCCAATCCCCTGAGAGTTTAAGGGTGTAGGTAGGGTCGGAAAAAGTAAGCTCCTCCACCATCCAGTCGGCAGACACCACAGACGAAGCCCCTAGTATATACTCTGGCCCTGTTATAATACGCTCAGTACCTGCTTGGAACTGGGCAGGGGTCCCCTCAAACCAATCCCAGGTATCTTGGGCAAGGTGGCCTATGAAACTAGCTTTCGTTAGATAAAGTGGATCATTCGCTCCATCGGGCAAAGAAACACTGTCCCGGTACACTGTATAGAAAGCTTCACGGGTAGCATCGTAGAACCCAACTGTGTCTGCCCCCACTTGTCCATAGATCTTCACCCACGCCCCACTCAGGAATATATAGCCCGTGGTGTCGGAGGGTATATTGATAACCCCAAAGACAGGGTCGAGGTAATAGTCGTCACCCAAGTCGGTAGTGTTGAACAGGGCCTTAACATCCGTAGCGTTTTCGGGCTCGTGGCTAAAAGGAGCAACACTGTAATCAGGATGTACCACAGACACCTGGGCACTCTGGGTGTCAGCATCCACAGGGGAACCAGACCAAGTACCCCCTATAATAGGGGTGTAGCCCCCCGTCGGATTATAGTCCCCAACTTTTGCTTCTTCTAGGTCAAACTGTCCGATACGGGCGTTAACCCGTATCCCTTTGAACTCTGACCAATCATCAGGTAGCCTAAGCTCAGACGTAGTAGAGGTTGCATCGGAGATAACCGACCACTCTTCAAAAGGGGTGGGGTCGGTCTTCCCTGTGTAGGTAAGGTTAAGCCACATCCGGCTATCGGAAAGGGAGGCATTCGGTGCGGCATCCCAAAAGTCGATCGACCCGACCGTCCTCCTATCCTCGGCTGGGGTTGTAGGCAAAGGGTCGTACCGGGTAACCGCCATCGTCACCTTGTAACGGGGGGACTTGTTATTGTCCCCCGAGGAACCGTTCCAGTTCCCCAGCGAGTATATTTTACGCTGGTCGTTTCCTTGGCTGAGAAAGATATAGTCGTTGGCAGTCCCTACATAGATACCTGCCCACTCCCCAAACACAGGCAAAGCCCCTTGCCCTTGCCGCTGGTACACAGACCCATCCTCTGTTTCGGAGAAGTACCCTAGCTCCCCGTCCTCTGCAAGGAAGCGGTATATCGAGGACTTGGTACAAAGGAAAATAACAGGAGTCCCGTCCGGGTGCCGTGCATGGAAGATACCTTCGATAAGCTCCCCGGTATCGAGCGGGTCTTGCCTGTTAAAAAACACATCCCCTTCCCGCAATACCTCCTGGCCGTCCTTGAACCTCCAGTTAGTACGGTCAGACCAGTTAGCTAACCCAATCTGGTCGAGGGGTAAGGAGGTTGCTAAGTCACCTCCCTTAGAAGCTGGAAGGGTAAGTACAGGCATTGTTAAACCCAGTATCCAAGGAGGTCTAAGTAGGGAATAGTAAAAGTATCATTGTTCGGGTCATCATTCGAAACAGCCACCAACGGTACATAGGGCTTTGCGGGACAGAATATATTCCAAGAGTAGTCCCCTAGCCCTTCGGGGCCTTCATCCAAAACCGCCGCCCCCATTAACCGATAGGTATCCCGCAGCTCTTGGTACGTATAAACGTCCCCGGTCACTAGATCCCAAAACCGGGAAAGCCAAGTATTTGGCCAGTTACCACCCTCTTTAGTTTCAATGGCACTATACATATCTTGCGTGAGAACCTGCCCTTCATCGCGCATGAGCGGAACCACCACCACCTTGTTAGCAGATGACCCCGCCCCTGCGGAAACAAGTGCCTGCCCCGGAGGGTTTGACGTAGGTAGGTAAGAAGTGGCAAGAGGGGCATAATAGACGGTGGCCTCCCCACAAGCTACATCCAACATAACAGCTTTGGCGTTGTCTGGTATGTAAGGCCCAAACTGAACTTTAAGGACTTTCGAGGTCGTACCATTTAACTTGAGCCCATAGGTATATCCGTTCCCGCTGTTAAAGTACATCGTCTCCCACACGGACCCACTATACCCTGCGCCACCGTTGTACTTACCATAAGGAGAAGGCAACCGAACCCGGCCAATTCCAGCCACACCTAACCCAAGAGGCAAAGTGTCAAAAGTAGGCTGGGTAGCTGCCCCAAGGGAGTACGCCGGGAACGAACTGTTATCGATAGGAACCCAGGTAAGGCCTTGAGCCGGGTCGGCGGTATAGTCTGTTTCAATATCAAACAACCCATCGGCCTGGGTGGTGCTGCCTGTGACCTCTGTTCCAGAAACCCTGCCCTGCCCGTCAACTGTTAGCTTAACCTGGCCCGCCGTGTACTCCCCGGCAACATCAGCTATGTTTGACAACTGGGTTCCGGTCACAGTGTCGTTAGCAATCTTTGCCCCGGTCACGGAGAGGTCGGCCAACTTATCAGTCGTAACCTTTAAGTTGGTCAAGTGGGCTGTGTCGATCGCGTCGGTCTTGAGGTACTCTCCTGTCTTGATCTTCTCAACATGGTCTACAAGCTCGGCAATCTTTGCCTCCAGCCCCGCAATCGTAGCGTCATGCTCGGTGGGGCTTATCGGTCCCCCGTGGCCTATCCGCTTAGTGAGGGTAGGAGTGAACGTGTTGTTGAGGGTTGGGTTGGGTGAAAGAGGTTCGGCCATGGCTATCGGGGCTTGTCCGCCTCAGTAGGTGGGGGCGGTGGTTTCTTCGTAGGTGGTGGTGTAGGCGGTGGGTTCACTTTCGGATAGTTACTCGGATCTCATCAATCGTCCCGCCCCAAGCAGCAACACTCCCACCCCCCGGCGTGACTTCCCACTCCCCGGCGTTGTCCTGGAAGTATAAGGTAAGGGCACGGGTTGAGGCATTATACGCTACCTGGACTCCAGAAGTGTTCTGGGACTGGGCAGTAATATCGATAGGGTACACAGTATCTGGGGAAGCTGCAAGGCGTCCCCAGATGTTCATCTGGAAAGGGAAGTAGTCGTCCACGTAGGAGGGGAGAACAACCGCGTCCATTACGTTAGCTGCAAGGGTCGTAGACCCCCACTGGGTCACCCACCCGCTATCATAAATGTGACGGGTACTCCCACTAACCATTAACTGGCCGCCACGGTTCCATAAAGCCCCAGTAACAGAAGGGTCTGTCGTTGGCAGATCCTCCATGATAACATTGCGTTGCGTAGCAGGGTCAGCACCGGGAGCAATCTTCAGAGGAACCCCGTGTAGGGTTAATCCATCGTCGGAGTAAATAGCAAAATTTAAAGAACCATGATCTAGTCCGATGTGTTGGCGTTGTTTGCCTGTAGTGCCGTTCGTATCCTGGAATACGACTGCGGCTGATGTTCCATACAGGCTTAGGGATGCAAGGTCTTCTACATCAGACCCTGAACTATCCAAAGTGAGCAACGCCTCCTGCCCTGCGTCAGTTTCTTTAATGATAACGTCACCATGAATGGTGTGTTGATAGCCTGGGTCAGCAGCGCCTACACCGAGGACAGACCCCCCACTCGTGGTAAGCTGGAATCCCGTTTGAGGGACAGCCGAATCACTGTATGCGGTAAAATTCAGCGCCGCCCCGGCCATACCGATATTAAACAACCTCTGGTCAGCTGCCCCATCGAGGTCTTCGAAAGCAAGGGTCGGGGCATTTGCTTTTAGGCGTAGGACCGCTGGCCCTGTCCCGGTGTTCTCAACGGTAAGGACGGCTTCCGCCGCTGCGTCCCCAATATATAGATCCCCGTGGAAGGTGTGCTTAAACCCTGCTTCAGCAGCTCCAGGACCATAAACATTGTTCCCGTCAGACTGAAGGGCTAGGTTGGTCTGTAAAGCAGTATCCGAGTCATCATAAGCAGTAAGATTTAAACTCCCTGAACCCATACCGATATTAAACAGCTTCTTGTCAGCTGCCCCATCGAGGTCTTCGAAAATAACTGCCGGGGTATTAGCCTTCAAACGGAGTACAGCCGCGTCTGTCGCCTCTCCCCCTGTATGCTCAACGGTAAGGACGGCTTCCGCCGCTGCGTCCCCAATATATAAGTCCCCGTGGATGGTATGGGCAAACCCTGCCTGCCCAGTTGACCCACCGAGGACGGTGTTCCCGGTATTGTGCATCCCCGACGTACTCAACTGTAGGGTGGACGCCGTGCCCTCCCCGTCAGTGACAGTACGCATGGTTCCGTCGATCCCTGCATTACTGTTTGGGATGATGATTAGGTCTTTATAGCTATCTTTTACAGGTCGTCCAGTAAGGCTCATGGTGTTACCCCCAGTTAATAAGTAAGTCTTCCCAGTTGTCAGTCGTATTCTCCCAGTTTACAAGAGGGTTGACTGCAAAAGGCGTGGTTTTTGTGGTGTTGATAGGGTTAACCAACCCACTAAAAGGATCAAGCTTATCTCCATTATCCATCCGAGTTTGAAGCTCAGCAAAGACAAGGCGGCGTAGGCGTTGGTGGTTCTGCATGGCAAGACCTGCTTCCCTATCCCGGCCACCCACACGAAGGAGGGCATGGTACCGGAGACATTCAGCAACTGACTTTGCCATCAACTCGGTATAGAGGACGGTGGCATCGTCAGCAGGTAGGGCCGCAGACCTGTACCAGACAAGGAGTTCGATGGGACGGGTCTGGTCAACCTGGTTCCAAAACACCGAAAAATCCTCTGAGGGGCTGGTGCCGTTGGAGGTGCCTGCAGAAGTTGCCTGGTAGTAAACCCCACCATGCTCAACGTAGTCCCCCTCGTCGTAGGCTGTCCCGTTTGCCCAAGCAGGGAAACCGGAGACAAGCTGCGGATAGACAAGAAAGCCACCTTCCCCGTCCAAGGCAACTTTAGGTTCCTCGTTCCGGGTGTTGTAGTCGTGGGTGAGGAACTCCCGGCCAGACCAGTTGACCATCCGGACACCGGACTCTTCCCAGTCCAGGTTTCCATCCGTATTCTCCTTTGGCCAACGCATCCGGATCCGTTCAACACGGGCATTCGTGGGTAGCAGGTTGGCAGCCGTAGGTTTGGAGGCATCCCCCTCCGACTCCACCTTAGTGAAGTCGTAGGTTATCAAAGATACTGGTTTGTACTCCGGGATCAAAGTATGGAACTCGAAGAGGCAGTTCTCCAAGTCCTGCAAGTACACTTGGTTACTAGAGGACAAATCCTCCTGGGCGCTCTCAATGAACTCCCCTACCTGCACGGTCAAAGCTGTGTGCTCCTCCGTGAAAGCTTCAATCAAAAGGTCAAGCAAACCCCCAGCCTCGCTAAAATTACGACGGCTGTTGTCCACAGGCAGGTACCTCCGTACCTCGGTATTAAAGTTTGCAGCGTTGACCTCTGGTGAAAGGCCAGGGTCCCCATAGGCATGGCCAATAACCTTCAGGCGCCCTGCGTTGTAGAGCTTCTCAAGGGTGACGGCCATCTTATCGTCCCGGTCAACTTCAAGCCGGGACTGGTAAGCCACGAACTTGGAGCAGGTTTCGGCCAACAACTTGTCCAGGTTGGCCGTACCCCGGAGCCGGACGTAGACCTCACTTTTAAGGGTATCTAAGTCCTGGGTGTAAGCATACTGGGTCAAGCCATACCGGAGGTTGCGGTAAGTACCCCGGTAGGTTTTGTACCTAGCCATGTCACCCGCACCACGGGCAAACTCTGACTGGACATAGGCAGTTACGGCGTCCTCGAACATCTTGTCCGAGGCAACCCTCTCGCCAAAGTTACTGGCAACCCGTGCCTTGAAGTCAGAAAAAAGCATTATTCAATGTCGGATAGCTCTTCCTCTTCCCGGGCTTCTTGTTCATCCACATCCTCCTCAAGGAAGGCCTTCCAGTCCTGGACACTGTGTCCACGGATCCCCTTGCGGGGTGCGTCCTTTTTGCGGGAGTAGCTTTTCAAGTCGTCCTCGGTGAGGTCAAGTAAAGGGGCAAGCTGGGCGTAGGTGGAGGCATACTCGATAACCTCTTCCTCTTCAGAGTCGTCACCCACTTCAACGGGCTCTTCTGACTCTTCGACAGCGGTAAGGTCTTCCAGTTGTTTGGACTCTTCTTCGGCAGAAGGTAAGGCTTTCGGCTCATCGGCCTCCTTAGCAATCGGCTCCTCTTTGACAACAACGGAACCTGCAAGGGGCTTCGAGGTACCGGCGGGGTCGAACATCAAGCTGGAGTTCATACCACCACGCTTGGAAACCATCTCATTAAACCGCTGGAGGTCAACCTCCTTGATCCCGTACTGGGCAGCTACGTCGGCAAGCTCCAACTGCTGTGCGGTGTTATCTGTATTGTAGACCCCACGCAAGACCCCGGCGAAACGCTCGGTGGGGGTAAACATAATCTTGGCACTCGGGAGTTCTACGGGAACAGTGGCGTTTGTAATAGAGTAGTATTTCATAGGCACGTTTAGGAAAGGGTAGTTTAACAACGCAGTCAACAAAAAAGCCGGACGATCCCTGTCCGGCTTTTAAGGTTAGATAGATAAGGAAAGGTTAGACGGGTACGTTCTGCATGTACTCAACCTGGTACCCACCCTCAACAATCACAGGGACTGCGCCGTGGGAGGCAAAAATAGCAGCCGTGTTGACAGTTATGACAAGCTCTTTAGTGGACTGGTCTATTGTGTGGCTGAAGACATAGTCGATAGTGCCGACCATGGAACGGTTGAGCGTCCCCCAGTTGTCGTTCCCGCCGCCATTTGTAACGAGGGCAAGAGCCTCGATCGAGTCGATGTCCGCCTCTTCGATGAGGACTTGGGCAGTCCCACCGTCTAAGGTAACAATGTCCCCAGGGGCATACGTACCGCCACTAGAGTTTCCTTCGGTGGCAGTCAAGACTGCACCAGCTCCGTCAACAGTAGTGATCAATTCAAGGCCTGTGCCCCGGGAGGGGGATACCGCTGTCGTAGCTTGGATCCCGATAGGGGACGCCGTGTATCCAGTGCCTGCCTTTAATACGGTGAGGGTTTGTCCACCCCGGATCGCTCCAAGGCCGTTCTTCACGGCAGTAGAGAACCGAGAGTACCCATGCTCGTAAACACTCGCCCCGTCATCAGCTGCAAGCCGGAGGTGTGCGTCCACGATGAATGTTTGGCCGAAAGGAACTTTAATCCTAGCAAGCTCGTGGGAGCCTGCTGTAGCCGTAATAGCCTTTCGGTTGATTTTGAAGTCGCGTTTAATATTCATGGTAAAAAGGGAGGGGGTAGGGGTTAACCTACCCCCTCCAAGGTTGGGTGAGGGAATGTAATTCCAATTAGCTAGTAGGAGCGGCGTCCTGCCAAGTGTACTCAGGAACCTCGTCAGAGAAGTTCTCCCACACAAGGGACTTACGCGGATCGTTGATGATCGGTGTCCAGGAGACGGACTCCATTTCAGTGTGGGTGATGTTCGCCTTGATGACGTTCCTGAAATCAGGATCGGTCTCAAGGTTAGGCGTGCTGCTCATACGGGAACCAACTTTGGTGACACCGAACTGGACATCAGACCAGTCAATGAACCAGAGGCAGTTACCACGGTTGGAGAGACCCGAGGCTCCGGGTACGGAGGAGGCGGCTTTGGCGAACTGTGCCTTATGGTCAGCGAAGAACGGCTCAGTAATGACGTTCAACTTGACCTGGGCTTCGTCCATCTCGTAGGAGTTGTAGTTCCACATGGTCAAGTCACCGAAAGAGACTTTACCGTGGTCTTGGAGCTCACGATTCCAGTTGATGCCGTAGCGTGCCCTGTAATAACCAGCCATGAGGGTTTTGATGCGGTTGGCAGTCGACTTGTCGGTAAGGACGTCAATGTTATCAACCGTACCACCGTTAACCTCACGGTGACGTTTAAGGATGTAGAGCTGCTCCTCAAGGGTGTTGAGGTTCAGTGCTTGGGAGTTCTGGTCAATGACCCGCCCAGTTGTGTTGAGTTGAGTGCGAAGGCCGAGGGCGTCACACTTGTACTCAAGGAAAGAACCAACGCCCCGTGGGTCAGCGACCTGCGGCAAGTTGCGGTAGTTCTCAACTGTCTGGTTCTCATTGATGGGCTCGCCGTAGAAGAAACTGTTGAGCATGTTCTTCTGGTAACGGGCGTACTGCTGGCGGTTTTGCTCGGCGAGCGGAAGCTCACGGAAACGCTGGAGGTACGGGTTGACGTTACCGGCCATGATCTGCTCAAGGTAGTCCTCATACACATCGTCCCAGGCGCGGGTGAAACGGGAAGTCTGTGGCCAGAAGGCTAGCATCCTGCGGGACAGCTCGCTTGGGTGGTTGTGTGCCCAGCTCTCGTAATCGGAGACTGAGTTAACACCAAGCTGTACCAGACCATTAACCGGTTGGTAGGCTGCGAGGTCATCCCCTGTCAAGTAACCCTCGGTGTACTTTGGCTCGACAATGACATAAGCAGAGTCGTTGCTAGTATTGGCGGAAGTCCCGGCATACTCAGAGTCAACGACACGGAAGGTCAGGGTCTGTCCGGCGTTGCCGCTCTTGGTAAGGATAAAAATATCAGAACCAGGAAGGAAGTAACGCTGTGGGTTTTTGACGGGGGACGTAAGGGCAAGGTCACTGACCCCATAAGAAGGGGTGGTAACAGTCAAACGCCATGTGTCCGTACGGTGGTAGACACCACCAATCATGGAACCGGCGTTCGGGTTGGCTGCCCCAGCCTCAAGGATAAACGAGTTGACGTTGATAACGTCTTCTTGCTCACGGAGGATGTAGGGAAGGAAGTAGGATTTGTTCGTACCGACAGATTGCGGGGTGATTTCGTTTCCTACATTCTTAACACGGGAAGTGATAAGATCCCACAGTCCGAGGGAACGGACACCGCTGATACCTGCAAGGGTAGTCTGGCGGTAAAGGAATGCCTCGTCCAGAGCCGTGTCTTTTAAAGACTCGATCCGACCAGGTGTCATCCCTTGCACATTAACTTTTGTAAGGGAGCCGTCGGCAGACGAATTAACGTCAATGACCCGAGGCGTCCACTGATTAGCTTCAGTATAGATAGCGTCTGACATAATGGTTTAAGGTTCGCCTTTAACGATAGGCTAACACTTCTGCGGTTCGCAAATAAAAAGTGTTAACCTATCAAGGAAGCCGGTGCGCGGGTAGCTTGAGCGTCGGTTCTACTTCAGTAGGAGCTGTAAGCCAGCTACCCCCTACATCCCCTGAGGGGGTCTCCACGGTAGACGGGACCGAAGACGGCCGGGTCTTTACAGGTGGCGGTGGCGGGGTAGCATCCGATGGGTTTTGCAGTACGTCCGCAGGTTGGTTTTGGGTAGCAGGTCGCTGGAGACCATACTTCTTCAGTACCGCATCTTCTTGCTCCAATAAACTTTTATGCCCCTCTTCGATGCCTTTGGTAACACGGAGCCGCATGTCCTCAGCAAATAACCCTAGAATGTGGTCGGGGGTAAACGTCCAGTGTTTCTCCCGTTCGGCAGCGTCCATGGTGACAAACCTCTCCCGTGGGGTAAATTGCTTCCCGTCACGTACAAGGGCCTCCTTATCTGGCCGGGCTTCCATCATCTTACCAAACTCAACTACCTTTGCAGCTGCAGAGGTATGGGTAGGGTTCTCTGGATCAAACTGGGTAACGCCCCTGGTCACGTCAAGGTAGGCCATCACCTGGTCACGGGTCTCCGTATATACCTGGTTGGAGACAGAGGTTTCAACGGGCAAAGCTTCCACTAACTTCCTCTGCCCCTCCGCATCCGTACCGTACTCCTCCAAACCATCGAGGACTGTTTTGGGTAGCTGCTGGATAAGGGCGTCATTGATACGGGCACGCTGGGCTTCCAATTCTGGACGCACTTCCAAATCACGAAGTTTCTGGTTCTGCTCCTGCAACTCTTGTCGCATCTCTTCCTTGGCCTGGTACTTCAGATGCCCACGCTCCCACTGCTTTACTTCGGCAGGGTTAAGGCTAGGGCGATTCTCACGCAGCCACTCCTCATGCTCGTAGGAGTCCACTTCAACACCACCCCTCAAAAACTCTTGGTGCTTCTTTAGGAAATCAATATACTGGGAGGACTTGCCGTCTGCCACCCCTTCCTTCTCCGCCCAGCGCAGGGTCTCAACCAACTCCTGCTCCTCAAGAGCCTGGGTTTTGAGGAACTCTGCTTCATCCTCCGCAACAAGTGGGGTAGGTTCCGAAGTAGGCTCGTGTATAGGGGTAAAGTCCTCATCCTTAAACTTATCCCTAAGCAAGGAGGGCTCAGGAGGTGTGTCCCCTTCCGGTGGTGTGTCCCCTTCCGGTGGTGTGTCCCCTTCCGGTGGTGTGTCCCCTTCCGGTGGTTCTGGGGTTGGGGGTGTATCCCCTTCCGGTTCCTTACCTCTCTCCTCCATGTTGCGGAGAAGGCCGGCCACATCGTCAGCTGCGTAAAGGTCTTGCTGTGTAGGGTCGGGACGGTAATCAGATTCAATCTCGACTGGTGAACTAAGGAAGGACGCACTGATAGGGTCAGGCGCCGCAGGTGGAGTTGCGTCTTCGGACATAGGTTATCATAGGTTGGTTGTTATTCAGGGGCTAACGCCGCCCCGTCAGGGGGTGCGTCTGAAGGGGGCAGCTCTCTGGCTTCCGCCACTGCGTTCCCGATCACCCCTTGAAGTTCTTGGAGTAGCTGGCTGTTCTGCTGTACCTGTTGAATAATCTGGTCAAGCATCTGCTGCGGTGGGACAAACCCACTGCCCTCCGAATCGACCTTCAAATTCAAGGTAGTACCAAGCAAACGGAATACTTCAGCAATCAGCTTGCCCATCTGCTCCGGCCCGATCATACCAAGGAAAGTGTCGTTTCCTGCAATCGCACCAAGGAACTGCAGAATGGATCTGGCAACATCACCGGACACCGTACGCTCGGTGCCGTCCCGTGAATTGAATGTGTGGTCGTGTACCAAAGCGATAGGTGAGCCGGTGATGTATTTACCTTTATGAGATTGTCCGTCCACCAGAACACCTTCAGCCGGCCCGTCAACGGCGAACCCTGCCTCTTCGATTACACTATCTTGGAAGGAATCAACAACAGGAACCCGTATCTCCCCCTCCCCTTTAGAGACAAGGCTGTCATAGATAATCTCCTTCAGGGCGGCACGGTACTCGTCCGGTCCATGGGAGAGGAACCCGTGGATTGCATTGGTGGTGGTGGCTACCTCCATGACCTCATTGGCTGAGGTCTCCCGCTGGTTAAACTGGGCGAGTTCGTTGCGGGACATCATCTGATTCCGCTCAAGCAGCTCCAGGATACGGGTGATCCCTTCAATCGTAGTGACAATCTGGGAACGTAAGTCGGAGGTAAGAAATTGGAATAGGGGTTTACGCTTGTCCCCTGGTGTGGTGCCGTGGAGTTCCTCCTCCATAGCTTCTTTGTACTTAACAAGGATTGCTTCGCTGTGGTAGCGGCCGTTCTTTACCCAGTCCTCCAGCTTCTTGGCCTCCTCTGAGTCCATCCGGGAAGTCTCCAAAGCGACAACTAGCAAGGACTCCAGCCGCATAAGGTAATTTAGCTGGGAGAAAAGGTTATCAGCCTGGTCTTGGTAGGGCATGATCTCATGCGCCATCGAGGATGCCCGCTCCCTGGAGTCGTCCCGGTTATACTCCAGCACGGCTCCAGGGCGGGAGGGAAGGAACTCGGCGTAGATTACTGTATCGTCGTTGGCAACGACGAGTCGCATCCACACAGGGTAAGGGTAGGTTCCTATCCCTAATTCCTTGGGGATTACTTTCTCAAAGTACACGCCCACGAACACGGACTGGTCCTCGTTACAAGAGGAAAGTAGTCCTTGGTTTTCCTTCCGGTCGTTGTCCTGGGCAAGCTGGGTAGCGATGTCCATGTCCCGTTTAAAGGAGATAGTTGGGTAGTAAAGGTCGAAGAAAGTTTTGGCATTAGTAACGGCCTGGTAGGTTTTGTCCCCGATTTGCTTCACTTTGTCGGTGTTAAAGAACTGGGGGTTACGTAGGTCAGCCTTCTTCCACACATCCCAGAACCCAATGTATTCGATCCCGGTGTCGTGGTTGAGGGAGGCAAGGGGGTAGGCCTGGTCGTGGAATACACGGGTGATGTGGGGGTGGACGAAGTTAACGCCCTCCTTAGTAATGAATACCTCTTCCCCGTTCGGGGCGCTGGGGTTAGACCGGATCTGGCGATGGACTTCCCAAGGGGACTCAACAAAGGATACGACGGAAGTGTGGAGATAAGAGCGGCGTAGCACCTGGAGGAACTCCTGGCGGTAGCCAAACTGGTCAGTAATAATCTCCACCTTCTGGGACAAGGCGGCGCTGGCAAGGTTTCCTCTCTCTGTCTTGGAGCGGGACTCGTATTTAAAGAAAGGGGAAAGGGGGATGTATTTTGCAGCTTGGGCTGCTACCCGGCGGGTGATAAGGGGGCGGATGACATTGATAGCAACGTCAGTTAACCTACCTAGCGACAGGTGATCCTTACCTGTCTTATCCTTAACTACATACTCTGAAGCTTTGTTTGCCGCAGTAATGTCTTTAACTGCCTGCTCCTCAGAGAGCTTCCCCTGGGCATAAAGGGTAAGAGGGATCTTCTCCTCCAAAGCAGGCTGGCCATCCCAAGCAAGGTCAGCTGCATAATAAAAACGGTAGTGTTTAAAACTGCGGAGCCGCCCCTCTTCAATGCGGGACTTAACCTTCTTCATAAAAGACTCTTTGCGGTCCTGCTTCTTGCGGATGTAGCCACTCCAAGCTTCGTCCCGCTCGGCCTCTGTTAGTTTATCCTTCCCCGCATCCAAGTCCTCGATGGAAAGTTTACGGGCTTTGTCCTCCTCCATACGTCTAACAACAGACTCTTCAAAATACTGCTTGAACTCAGGACTCTCAAACCCTTCGCCCTCGCGGAAGAACGCTTTAAGGGCAGTGTCGTCGCTGCCGTACTTCTTGAGGATATCGTAGTCTATCATGTCACTGGAGTAGGAATGGGTCGCAATGGAAGGTTACACTTCCTATGTATGTACTGGTTCTCGAACAAGTCAAGCAATAGGCACACAGGCCCGGGGAACTTATTCTTCTCATAGTACCGAAACATCTTGCCCACGTCCTCGTTAACATACGCAGCCAACTCCTCCAAGGTAATGTTCAACTGCCGGCAGAAGTGGGATACCTTTGTCCGGTCCCACTTAACTTCTAGGTTAACGTGATGAGAGCGTATCAGCTTCTCAGCGGGGGAGGGGACTCGCTTCGCCATCAACCTTCACCGGATTACTACCTCCCCTTCAGGAAGCAAATAAAAGCCACCAGCATGGGGGTAAGAAGCAGGATAAGCAGGGAGCCCATCTCGAACAACGGCTGCAAGAGAGTGGAATATTGTGAGGGGGTATCGTTCATCTTTTACTGGGTGAGGGTTCCACTTTTTAAGAAGGGGGCAATGAAATTGACTGCAACAGCCAAGCCGAAACCAATATAGATCATCTTGGACTGGGCTTTGTTCTCAGCAATTAAGTGGCCGATCTCAGAAGACTGTTTCTCTGACTCCTTCTCTTGCCAATACGCGCGCTCCGCAAGGACCTCGGGGGTCGGCTCTGGTTTAGTAGCCATCAGGGTTTTAGCGGGGAACGGTACCTGTTCTCTAAAGCCGTCAACCGCTTCTCCACACTTTCTAATTGTTTGCTATGGGCCTCCACGGAATAAAGCAGCTTAATCCTAGACTTCTGCTCATCCCGAATCTCTTTCACCGAATCGACGAGAAGCCCCATATCTTTCTCTAGGCTCTTCTGGCCTGCATCTAACTTAGCCGCCCACCAAACAATGGTAACTGTATGGGCGATAACCATTACGATAATGGGGGTCCACCTTGACATAGCAACAGGAAAGGAAGGTCGGGCTGTGGGTTCTTCGGCCATTTACACCCCTATCACTATACTGTTAGCCTACTAGGGCAAGCTTATTCTAGCTCGCCTTTCGTGGTCACCTGCGGTTGGAAGGCATGGAAAAGAATCCAATGACCATGAACATAAGGTCAATAAAGGCGGTTACAAGCAGGGCACCAGCGTGTACTGTTTTACCCTTACTGCCGAAAATGTAACTGAACATGGAGAACCGCTTGCCGGACTCCTCCCCTGCGTAGACCATCCAATCTACGTCCGGGTGGCGGACAAAATAAACCACGATCCAGCAAAAAGTGAAGGTCAAGGTCATGAAGAGGATCTTCCTGGTGAACTGGGCGCTCGGGTTGTTGTTGTTCTTTTGCACATTGTCCAGACGTGCAGCATTGGAGGCAGCAAGGAGGTCCTGCGTCCGTTTAGATGCCTCGATTCTGGAGTTGATAAAATTGGCTCCGAGTTTGATCCCCGCTCCCAGGATGGTGTTGACTATTGGTCCGGTGAGCATGGCTCCTCCTTTCCTTTTTGTTTGCCAGACAAGGAGAGCATGTCGGGGAACATTGACATCAAGCTGCAGAGTACCACCGCCCCCAAGATATACATGAGCGCCTCAGTGGTTGCCCCTGTATCAGGGTAGTCTTGGATCGGGTATGCGTTGGACTCCACCAACCCCTTATTCGCCACTGGCCCCGGCTTCAAAGCCTCCTTCTTAAACAGGGGGTGTCTGGGGTTACGGGGTTCCATGGCGTCTGAGGCTAGCGTCCATAGTTTAAATTGATATGGCTTTGTAGAGCCTTCCGATTCTGGTTCCCCGAAGAGTTGGCCCAATTAGGGGTCAGTTTGAACGACCCTAGTTGGGGATTAAGGGACTGACTGCTGTATTTCGCAATCTCCATTAAGAGTCAGATTAACAAGGCTGGAAGCGTTGCCGGAATCGGTAATAGTTGTACCCGTTCCGCCATCATCATCCCCCATTTTATAATAATGCTGTAAATTTGAGGAAGAACTGTAATTACCAGTATCAACGGAATAGGCTATAGGCGCACCGAGATTATAAAGTTCAGTAATTGCAGCAAGGGACAACTCAGTATCCCAAATGCCGTACATATCAATGTTACCCCGGAAATGAGTCCAAGGATGGGGTGCCCCTCCGATAGTAGCACTTGCACCAAAAGTAGAAAGAGTGGAAGTTATGAATCCGGTATATGTTGCCTCTAAAGCCCCATCAACGTAAACTTTACCTGTGCCAGAATTGAAAGTGTACACATAAAAATGCCATCCCCCATCAAAAGCAAAACTACCACTATACCTGTTAGTGTTATTAAGCTCAAACTGGAGAGTTGATCCATTGTAAACACCAAGCACATTTGAAAGGTCTTTGGTATAAAAATCATTATCCGATCCTGTACCAGACGGGGCGTTCATCCAGCATCCAATACTAAACTCAGATGCGCTATTAAGACAGGAAATGGTAGAATCAAAGGAAATATAATTGCCCTGGTCAAGAGTCGGAAAACCAACGGAATATTGGTTGAAGAAATCAGGGATTGAGAGATTACTACCAAAGCAGCAGTAGGAATCAGAAGCTATCTGGCGAATCTCCATCATTGTCTTCTGTCCGTTAGTCTGAATTAAAACGTCACCAGAAGATGAGGCCCCGGTCACAGAAGAGGTGCCATCATCAACAGCCTTGAGCTTACCTGTCCCTACCTGATAAAGGAAACAAAAAAAGCCATCCGGTAAGCCAGCAGGAATAGTAACCTCAGTTAAGTTTGAATTATCAACAAGAACAACCTGACCCCAATGGGAAGCACTGACGGAAGCTTCGTTGCTTGTAACAGTAAGACTAGCCGACCCGCCTAATCCCCCCGCTTTACTAAGGCCAAATAAAGCATCAGCAACGGCAGCATCCCCTAGACCAAGGTTGGAACGTGCTGTGGGCGCATCTGATAAGTCAGACAGGTCGTTAGAGGTTTGGAGGAAGTTCGAGGCTGACTGTTCAGCAGCATCCCCTAGACCAAGGTTGGAGCGTGCTGTGGA
>Ga0209645_1000147_pt1 | contig 36012 bp, 21 predicted proteins | sample ETNvirenome_6_30_FD_184070 | JGI IMG/M metagenome (GOLD analysis project Ga0209645, IMG submission 184070) | Marine viral communities from the Pacific Ocean - ETNP_6_30 (SPAdes) (version 2) | ecosystem: Environmental > Aquatic > Marine > Oceanic | place: Pacific Ocean | collected 2013-06-19
GGACAATCTTATCAACCAGATTCTGGATGATATGGACATCAAAACTATGATGGCAATTCTTTATGATAACATGAGTGAGAGTTATGATAAGTATTCGGTTGATGAATTGATTGAAGAGGTTAAAGAATACTATCCACACATTCTGGAGGAAAGTAACACTAACTGAAGCGGCTGCCCGACCAGTTGGATAAGTGTCACACAAAATGGGCACAGACCTCAAAATCGTGTATTGTAGAACAGTCAAAGGAATGCAACTCATGGCAACTCCAATCTTCACACTCTCTCCCGAAATGCAACAGACCTGGGATTATGTCATGGGGCAAATGTTGTCCTTCGTGAATGACACAAATGCCGATGTAGATAGTGCCTATGATTTTGTCTGTGAGCAACTGGATATTGATTCCTTTGTTGAAAACGAAACCGCATGGAATGACTTCTATACTTATTGGGAAGCGGCAGACAATCGTAACCAAACCCAATACAACTTTGCCTGATTCTTTACACTTTTCAACTCACAAAACTATGCGTTATTCTGTCCACTGTCCATCTGCCCCATACGAAAATTCTTCCTTCGTTGACATCGACGATGCATGGGGTTTGTGTTTAGATCTCTCCGAAGAATTCGGTTATGCCGAAGTCCGTCAGGGCGAACATGTCCTGGGAAGTTACACCGACGGTCGGTGATAGACAATCGACAAACTGTCACACACTTCCCCCAAAACGCCTCAATCCATCCTATAGTGACGAAGTCACAAACAAAGCGACACCCCCATGCGTAAGATCGAATCCCAAATGATTGCTGCCGTCAAAGGTAACATCAACTGGAGCAAAGATAACACCTCCGTTATCTTTCAAGACGGTCTCTCTAGCGTGTATCTCCACGGCAATCTGATTGCTGAGATTGATGATGACTCCCTCAAACTGTTTGATGGTGATCATCAGTCAAAGACCACAAAGTCACGTCTGAATGCCCTTCTTTCTGAGTTTGGATATACTTGCGGAACCAAACGTGAGTATGTTTTTCAGAAGCAATATGAGTGGTTCATTCAAATGTTTGACCTGACAGAAAAGGCAATGCGGACTATTCCTTTCACCAACGGAATGCGTCTGGCAGGATGACAACTCTGGGGGACTAATTCCCCCCTCAATTGTTATCACCAGCGGGGGTGAAGCATCCCGCTCTAAACAACTTCACTACACACAACCAAAGGTAACATCATGATCGCTAAGTTCAACTCCTCCGCTATCAACACCATCGCCACCGAAGGTGACACCGTAACCGTCGAATTCAACGGCGGTCGTCAGTACGATTACAAGTCTGCTGATGTCAGCGGTTTCGTTTCTTCCCTGAACGATGTCATCGCCAAGGGCGAATCTGTTGGTCGGTTTGTGAACACCAGCATCCGTAGCAAGGCACTGGAAACCCTCCAAATGTCTGCTGCCTGATAACATAAACTGTGCCCTCTTCACTAACACTGGGGAGGGCACACATAGCATTCGTTCGTTAACAGCAGTTAGGGGGTATTATGCCCCCTTAGCGTCGGCGGGCGTGGCTAAAAACGCCCCACTTCCCTAAGCTATAAACGACCCAGATCGACCTTTCAATTTCTCTCTCTTAAAAAAATTCCGAGCATATATAAAATCAATGGCAAAGTTCAATGAAATGCAAAAAAATTCCGCAGAAAATTTTACGACCGTAGAGATCGATCCAGTTACGGGTGAGCACTATCTAACGATTCCAGAATGGATATGTGATGAGAACGGGTGGTACGAGGGCACAGAGGTTAATATTGAGGTCGATGGAAACTCTATTATTATCTCAGAGGTTAATTGACAGAACACTATATAACTGGTATGATACTGAAGTAGTTTTATTCTATTATGGCTAAAGGATTCACCGTAAAGGCAAAGAAACCACCGGTCCCCAATAAAGAAGACGAGTGGGACTATGATAAGGCAAAAGAACTTGTAAAGGGAAAGACAATTGTATTTTGTCTACCGGGTCGGGGAGTTTCTTACACGTATTTAAAAAGTTTTGTGCAACTTTGTTTTGATCTTGTACAGGCAGGGGCAAGTATCCAGATTTCGCAAGACTATTCCTCCATGGTAAATTTTGCCAGGTGCAAGTGTCTTGGAGCAAATGTACTGCGAGGACCGGACCAAATTCCCTGGGATGGTAAGTTACAATATGATTGGCAGTTATGGATTGATAGTGATATTGTATTCAATACTGAAAAGTTCTGGCAGTTAGTTTTGATGGACAAGGACATTGCCGGAGGATGGTACTGTACAGAAGATGGTCGCACCACATCAGTTGCACATTGGTTGGAGGAGGATGACTTCCGAAACAATGGAGGTGTGATGAATCACGAAACTCTGGAGAGTATTTCCAAGCGCAAGAAACCATTCACCGTGGACTATACGGGTTTTGGATGGTTACTCATCAAGCACGGAGTATTTGAGAACGAGGGTATGAAGTATCCATGGTTTGCACCGAAGATGCAAGTCTTTGAGTCTGGTGAGGTACAGGACATGTGTGGCGAGGATGTCTCGTTCTGTCTGGATGCAATTGAATCTGGATTTGAGATTTGGTGTGATCCAAGAATTCGTGTCGGACATGAAAAGACTCGTGTCATCTGATCGATATACCATCTTTCGTAAGAATAAACGTATTTTTACAAATCTTACGGAGGATGAGTATCTGGAGATCATGCAAGATCTTGCAATTGAATTTTATGAGACTGGATCACCAAATCCAGAGCACTTGAAAACACAAATTACAAATAATTATGGAGCAACAAAATGGCTAGAGCAAAAACAGGACTAATTAAAGACGGTTATGTACAGTCGAGACCGAAAAAAACTCGTCAGGGCAACGGAAAACACAGTAAGAGAACCGCAACTTCTCGCAACTCTGCTCGTAAGATGTACAGAGGGCAGGGTAAGAGGTAACTAGATAGTATAGATTTGTAAAGTACCATGGCATGTTTGATAACAAACCTTCCTTCACAAGAAGTATGGGTTCGTAAGGAATATTTAACAGATCATCAAAGTGGGCACGGGGAATTTGTAAAGGGCGTTTGGGTTTCGGCAAAGTCGATTCCCGGACGCGCTTTTTATTTTGAGACATATTTACCCGAATATGCCGCAATGTATGATAAATTACCGATTAGTGCCTTTTTAAGTGAACCTGTTCTCCCTGATCCGGATATGACTCTTCATAACCTACAGTTCTGGAACTGTATGGACTATGGCGTAGTGACGGTACAGAAGCAATTCATTGGTTCTATGCACTATGAGGTCTATACAAGGGATTACGGCACTCAGACGGGCACGTACATATGCACTCTGGACAATTATCATCAGGATCCTGATGTGGTTGACTATGCAACCAGTGAAAATCCGTCCGAACACAAGTCACATAACCTTATTGAACTTGATAATGGTCAGTATTGTCTCTATCCAAATAACAGAACTCGTATTTTTGATAATAGTTTGACTCCTGAAGAACCAAAAATACCCGATTTTAAGGTTTCGACCGTATATTATCAGGTTGAAAATGGTCATGATCGTGATGGACTGGGTAATGATGAGAATTATTTCTGGAAAACGGCAAAAGAACGTCAAAATAGTGAAGAAAATGTTGAAAATGAAGGTATAAATAAATAAAAACTCTGTTCGATGGCGGTTAAACGGACATCAAGAGCGTTTAAGGACATAAGTTTGTCATTTGAACCTCATCCAGTTACGAAAGATTTCCCAATATTGAAGAATGAATCGGCAATTCGCCGTTCTGTAAAAAATATTGTGCTTACAATACCTACAGAAAAGTTTTTTAATTCGTTATTTGGGTCAGATGTCTATGGTAGTCTCTTTGAATTTGTTGATTTTGGAACTGCATCGATTATTCAGCAGCAAATTCAGACATCAATTGAAAATTTTGAACCAAGAGTGAATAATATTGGTGTAGATGTCTTTCCATCACCCGATGAAAACACTTTTGAGGTTACAATTTCATATGATATTATTGGACAATCATTTCCAACACAAGAATATACGTTTCTATTAGAGGCAACGAGATACTAAAATGCCTTTTACTAAATTTTCTAATCTAGATTTTGATCAAATAAAGACATCCATAAAGGATTATCTACGTTCAAATTCAAATTTTTCGGATTTTGACTTTGAAGGGTCTAATTTTTCAGTATTGATTGATACATTAGCATATAATACATACATAACTGCCTTTAATACTAACATGGCAGTTAATGAATCCTTCTTAGATTCTGCAACAGTAAGAAGAAACGTGGTTTCTTTGGCATCTAATATAGGATATCTACCTCGTTCCAGGAAGGCATCAAAAGCTACGATATCATTTAGTATTACTCCAAATAATGATTCAAGTCTCACAAATGTAGTTCTTCAACCAGGAGTTGTATGTACTGGTAGTGTCAGTGATACTTCTTATATTTTTTCTACTATAGAACCAATAACCGGAATTATAAACGAAGGTACAGTTTCTTTCAATTCCATTGACATATATCAAGGAACTTTTCTCACAAAAACATTTACATTTGATGCTTCAATAAATCAAAGGTTTGTTCTTGAAAATTCTTTTATTGATACAGAAACAATAAAAGTTTATATAAAGAGAAGTGGTGATAATGGTGATGGTACTGAATATAAACAGATTGATAATATTATTGATGTTGATAAAGATTCGAGAGTTTATTTTGTTAGAGAAATTGATGATCAAAAATATGAATTAAGATTTGGTGATGGAATTTTTGGTAAAAAACTAGGAACAGAATCGGGAGATGATGGTAATATAATCACCGTAAAGTATTTGATAACAGATGGTGAAGATGGAAATGATGTTTCCCAGTTTTCTTTTGCAGGAACCATAAAGGATGAATCTGTTATTCTTACATTCGATTCTCCCACACTAACCATTGATAGCACTAAGTCTCAAAATGGTGCCGATATAGAACCATTAGATTCAATTCGTTATTTTGCTCCATTATCATATTCATCACAGAATAGAGCTGTTACGGCAAAAGATTATGAATCTATAATTAAGAGAATTTATCCAGATACTGAGTCTCTTTCTGTTGTTGGTGGAGAAGAAATGGATCCACCTCAATATGGTAATGTTTTAATTAGTATTAAACCCAGAGGTGGTAATTACATATCAGATTTTAATAAGAATCAGATATTATCAAAGTTGAGACAATATTCCGTATCTGGTATTAATCAAAAAATAGTAGATTTAAAATTACTTTTTATTGAACTAGAATCAAGTGTTTACTATACAGATTCATTTGTTTCAAATGTTGAAGAATTGAAATCGAAAATTATTAATACTCTGACACAACACTCAAAATCAGTCAATTTAAATAAATTTGGTGGTAGATTTAAGTACAGTAAAACACAGCAGATTATAGATTCTGTTGATAGAAATGCAATTACATCTAATATTACAAAGGTTATAATTAGAAGGAATTTAAATGCAACCCTAAATCAAAATGCACAATATGAATTGTGTTATGGAAATCAATTTCATGTAAAACCAGATGGTTACAATATCAAATCTACTGGATTTAATATATTGGGAGAATCCTCAAAAGTTTATCTTACTGACAGACCAAATGCAGGATATAAAACAGGAGTTTTGTCAATTGTAAAACAAAATACAGATAACGGTGAGGTTGTTGATGTAAAAAGAAATGCAGGAACAATTGATTACATCAAAGGAGAAATAGAATTAGAAACCATCTATATTACATCTACAGATAAACCTGATAATGTGATAGAAGTAGAAGCAGTTCCAGAGTCCAATGATGTTGTTGGACTCAGAGATCTGTACCTAAATTTGAATGTTTCAAAAAGCAGAATAAATATGATTAGGGATGTTATTTCTTCAGGAGTAGAAGTTTCTGGAGTAGAATTTATAAAATCATCTTATACTTCAAGTTATTACAACGGGAAATTAGTAAGACAGTAATATGAAAGATTCATACCTTGAAACAAGGATCAAAGTTCAAGACATTTTAGGAAATCAACTTCCTAGATTTATTGTAGACGAAAGTCCAAAAACAGTAGATTTTTTAAAACAATATTATATTTCCCAAGAATATCAAAGTGGTCCTGTTGATATTGCAGAAAATTTAGATCAGTATTTGAATCTTGATACTTTAGTATCAGAAGTTATAGTTGGTGTAACTACCCTGTCTTCTGATATATCATCGACAGAAACTACAATAACAGTCAGTAGTGGAACTAAAGGATATCCTGATGAATATGGATTATTAAAAATAGATGATGAGATTATTACGTACACCGGAATAACATCAACAAGTTTTACTGGTTGTATTCGTGGATTTAGTGGCATTACCGATTATCATCAAGATTTAAATCAAGAAGAGTTAGTATTTTCTTCATCATCTGCGGCATCACATAGTGGCGGATCTTCAATTACAAATCTTAGTTCATTATTTTTAAAAGATTTTTACAATAAATTTAAATTTACATTTGCGCCAGGATTAGAAGGTAAAGATTTTATATCTTCTTTGAATGTAGGGAATTTCTTAAAAGAGATAAAATCATTTTATATTTCTAAAGGCACAAACGAATCCTTTAGAATTTTATATAATGTTCTTTATGGTAGAGAACCAAAAGTAATAAATTTAGAAGAACTAATACTCAAACCTTCTTCTGCAAAATTCAAAAGAAGACAAGTTGCCTTAGCCAGATTGATATCTGGAAATCCTTTAAAGATAAAGGGTCAATCAATATTTAAGGATAATTCTTCTAGTGAAGCATCAGTATCTGATATACAAGCAGTTGTAACTGATAATGAAGTTTTATATCAAATTGACCTGTTTATTGGATATGATGAAATTTCTGACATCAAAGGTATATTTAAAATTACACCAAATAGTAAATCTGTTGAGGAATCTGCCGCTGGTTCAAAGGTAATAACAGTAGATTCTACACTAGGTTTTTCTGATAGTGGAACAATAGTTTCTGGAAATAATACTATTACTTATACTGATAAAACCATTAATCAATTTTTAGGTTGCACGGGAATAGAAAGCACAATTGAAAAAAGTGATATTGTAAGAAGTAATGAATTGTATTTTGGGTATGAAGATGGAGATACCAGTAAAAGGGTAGATTTAATTTTTGTTGGTGTATTAAATGACTTTGTTCAAGATGGTAATTTGGATATTGATGAAGGAGATGTATTAAAAATAAAAAATTATGGTATAAAAATTGAAAATCCAGAGAGTAACAAAAGTAAAAAAGAAATTTTTTCAAATTCTTGGATATACAATACTAGTTCGACCTATCAAATTACATCCTTTAACAATCAAACCATTCAATTAAGTAGTTTAATTGATCGTTCGAGTCTTAAAAAAGGAGATAATATTGAAATTATTGATAGATTTACAAAAAATAGAATATTTCCTACTAACAATAACGATCAATATCCGATTATTACTGCAATAGATATACAAAATAATAGTGTAATTTTAGATAATTTTGCTTTCAGTCCCGATGACGCTAAAAATTATAATTTAAGAAGAGTTCTTAATAAAGCAAAAACAGAATCAGAAAAAACATTATTGAAATATGGAAATTCTGTAATTACTTCTGATGTTCAAAATGTTTATTTTGATGACATCAACAAAGATTTTTATGTTGCCTCAAATTCATTACCATCTGAAGTTAATGATAGCGAAGTTAGTGGTAGCAATGAATATAGGGAAAATTTGAGTGTTGAGGTGGTTCAGGAATCATTATCAAGTGCTATTGCAAATGACCCACCAGAAGAAGAGGATAATTTACGTGAGCGTAATGATGATGAAAAATACACACAAATTAAATTTACTTCAAACCCAATAAAATTTAGAACCGGAGATAAAGTATTATATTCCCCTAAAGGAGAAGGAGATCCTTTATTGGGTTTGACCGAGGGTATATATTATGTTAAGAAGATATCTTCAAATACGATTGAATTGTATTCTTCTTTACCAGCAATTGATGTAGGTAGAAAATTAGGATTTTTAGCACCAATTTCAAATGATTTGGGTCATGTTTTCACACTATACTCTCAAAGAACTAATATTATTGATTCTCAAAAATTATTAAAAAAATTCCCATTAGTTTCAAATTTGAATAAAAATCCATCCCCCACAAACCATGGTGGAATAGGAATGTTGATAAATGGTGTTGAAATTGATAGTTACAAATCATTAGATAAAGTTTATTACGGAAAACTCAATAGTATTGACGTTTTAAATGGTGGAGAAGATTTTGATGTTACAAATCCTCCTGAACTGGTGGTATCCGAGAGTTCTGGAACAAGAGCTCTTGCTCAACCAGTATTAAAAGGAACAGTCACAGATATTTTAATTGATGAGTTTAATTACAATGTTAATCAAGTAGTTTCTATAGGAGTTACCGGAGGTAATGGGACAAGCATATCTGTTGTTCCTATCACACAAAAAAGATTTGTAGAACTTCCATTTGATGCCAGATCTGATAGTAATGGGGGTAAAATTACATTATCAAATAATAGAATTTTATTTGATGACGATCACGGTTTAGATGATGGTCAAGAGGTAGTTTATGATTCAAATTTAAATAATCCTTTAGGAGTTGGTGCAGGTTCTTCAACGTTAGTGAGTGATGGAAGATATTTTGCTAAAGTTTTAAACAATAAAACAATAAAACTTTTTCCAACTCTTTCTGATTTAAATGGTAATACTAATGAAATCAACTTTAATGGAACTAACACATCTGGTGTTCATAAAATTAAAGTAGGACCTTATAACTTATTAAGACAAATTAATGTATTGGATGGTGGAGTATTTTACAACAATAAATTACAAGTTTCTCCTTCGGGAATATCGACAATTACGAATACAATTAATTTCAACAATCATGGATTTAATAGTGGTGAAATAGTAGAGTATTCGTCATCCGGAACAACGATCACAAATTTAAACATTAATAATCAATACTATGTTTTAAAGATAAATGATAATTCTTTTAGAGTATGTGATGCTGGCATTGGAGGAACAGTGTCAACAAATTATGATAAGAAAAATTATATTGAATTTGATAATACCGGAACAGGATATCAAACATTTAAGTATCCTGATATAAAAGCTTTTGCAAATGTTGTAACTGTTGGATTAGGCACAACTAGTACACAATCTATTACTTTAACTCCTGTTGTTAAAGGATCAATAGATAGAGTTCATTTATATGAGGCAGGAACAAAATATGGATCTACAATAAAAAACTATGAAAGAAAACCAACAATAAGTGTAAAGAATGGTAGAGATGCCAGAGTTAGACCAATTATTGTAGGTGGACAAGTTCAAAGAGTTAATGTTGAATACGGTGGTGCAGAGTATTACTCTATTCCCAATTTAAATATTATTGATCCTACCAATTCTGGAACTGGTTGTGTCTTACGTCCAGTTATAGAAAATCAACGATTAGTTGAGGTAAAGGTTATTAATGCCGGAGCAGGATATTCGGAGACACAATCTTTTATAGATGTTACTTCTTCAGGTAAAAATCAAGTATTTGATTCTAATGTTAGATCTTTAACTGTGATAAATGGAGGTAATTTTGATGTTGATAATAATCTAATTTTTGATAGTAAAGTACTTTCAGAAAACAAAAAAGAAACAGCATTAAATTATTCTGTTCTCAACTATGAAGACAATATTTTCTTAGATAATTCAAGTAAAATATCTGGAATTATTGGGTGGGCATATGATGGAAATCCAATTTATGGACCTTATGGATCTAAAGATCCCAATGAATTTAGTGTTGCAGAAATTTTAACATCAGGATACACCAAGAATAGTAATTTAGTAGAAGATCGTCCCTCTACAAGTATATTCCCAGAAGGATTTTTTGTTGAAGATTATACATACGACAATAGTGGGGATTTAGATGAATATAATGGTAGATTTGAGAAAAACAGTGATTTTCCTAATGGAGTATATGCATATCATGCATTATTAGATGGAAACGGAAAAGGAGTATTTCCTTATTTCATCGGCGACAAATATTATTCATCTCCAGAAAAAGAAAACTTCAATGATATTGATCAAACATTTGATTTCAATAATTCAAATTTAAAGAGAAATACTTTTCCATATAAATTATTTGATTCTTCATCTGAGAATAATTTTATTAGAAATAATATAGAAAAAGAACATAGAATTGAAATAGTATCTACATCGTCAGGTTCAATAGAATCTTTTAATATTAATGATGGAGGAACTGGATACAAAGTAAATCAAATTTTAAAATTTGACAATTCAAGCACTAATGGATCCGGAGTATCTGCAAAGATTTTTGCTGTAAAAGGAAAAGATATAGTAGATGTAACAACGACAGAGACTAATATTACAAATGCTATTTCATCCAATGAAGGCGGAAAAATAAGAGTTTCTGTATCAACAAGTCATCCTTTCAACGATAATGATATCATTTCTTTTAGTGGAATATCATCAACATCTGTTGCAGATCTTCAAGTATTTTCAAAAATAAATGTTCTTCCTTTATCAAATACTAGATGTTTATCAACAGTATCTTCAGTTTCTGATGTAAGTACACCCATATCTTCAGATATTTTAGTTTCCTTTATACCATCATATGTTTCTGCAGATAGTGTAGTGTCAATAGGAACAGAAACTTGTACGGTATTGAATGCTTATCAGGACAGTAACATTCTTACGGTACAAAGAACTCTTACAGGACTTGAACATCCAAAGGGAACTATTTTATCATATACCCAAAAAGATTTTACCGTTGATGTTGATATTCCAACATCGTTATTTGGTATTGATGATTCTAAAGTTAATGAAAAGGTTTATTTCAATCCATCTCAATCTGTAGGAATTGGAACTACTGTAGGAACTACGAATAAAGTTTCTTTTACTCGGGCAGGTACACCAATAACACGTAATATTCCTGTTCAAGAAATTTATTTAGAAAATCATCCATTTACAACTAATCAAAAAATTGTTTATGAGGGTCCTAATAGTGCTATTGAAGTTAAAATATCTCCTAGTGATTCCTCTAATATAAATTTAGAAAACTTTTCTACATTGTATGCCGTAAAAACTAGTGCAAATACTATTGGAATAAAAACTGGAATTCAAACATCAAATTTATATTTTATTGAGGCTGATGATAAAATTAATGCATCTTTTAGAACAGATTATGATCAAATAACGGTAGATTTGAAAAAAATTAACTCGGTGGTTTCTGTTTCAACTTCTCATGGAATGAATACAGGTGACACCGTAATATTAGATCATAAATCTAATTTATCAAAGACCGTTACCTTAAAAAGAGATTCTGAAGATGGTTTTATTTTAGTTAATCCAGATAATGTTGATTCTTTTACAACAGCATCTAATATTTTAACCTTGACATCTCATGAGTTCAAGACAGGAGACAAAGTAAAATATTCCACAACAGGAACACCTCCTACAGGATTGACAAATGATTCATACTATTATGTTTATGTTGATGGTGTAGACACAATACAGTTATGTGAAACTTATGTTGATGCGGTTGAAGTTCCATCTAACGCGGTTACATTTTCTTCAACAGGATCTGGAACGCATACAATATCCTTAGTTAATTCTCAAATTTCATTAACAAGAAATGATAATTTAGTATTTGACACATCAGATTCTTCACTATCCGAATATACTCTTAGACTTTTTTATGATCAAGAATTTGATAATGAATTTGTATCGACCGGATCAACTTCTTCATTCTCTGTAACAGGTATTGGATCTACTGTAACAACATTAACTTATAGTGATTCTTTACCTGATAAATTATACTATGCTTTAGAAAAGTCTGGACACATTAGCACGGCAGATTTTGATGTCAAGAATTATTCTGAAATAAAATTCTTTGATAGTGGATATGATGGTGAATTTATTATTACTGGTGCAGGAACAACTACCTTTACAATAAATCCTCCATCTGTAGAAAGATTATCATATACTAAATCTCAAACTGATACCTTTGAATATGAAACTACATCAACATCTGCTGTTGGTCCGGTTTCTAGGATAACATTAATGTCTGGTGGATCAGATTATAAAAAATCTCCAATCTTTGTTGGGGTTGGAACTACAACATCAACAAATGCACTAATTATTCCATCTTCAAAAGAAATAGGGAATGTTAAAAACATTAGATCCATATCCAATTCATTTGAATATCTTTTTGATAGAACATTAAGACCAGAAGCATTAATTCCACAGAAAGTTGAGTTTTTAGATTCTAATACAATTGATACTATAACTGTTACTAATAATGGTAGTAACTATATTAATAATCCTGATGTAATTATTATTGATAGTAATACAAACAACATTATTAATTCTGGATTTTTGACTTCAGAAATAAATTCTGGAGAATTAATAGGTGTCAATGTCATTACAGAACCAGTTGGACTTCCTGAAAAAGAAATCACCATAAGAACAATTAATAATGATAATGGTGTTGCCATTACTGGTGTCACCACAGACTCTAATACTAGATTTAAGTGTACCATACAAACACCATTATCTGGATTTAGTAAAAAACCTTTTGAACAGGGAGATGAGGTATACATTGAGGGTATAACTGCTTCTTCAGGACTTGGATTTAATTCTGAAGATTATGGATATAGATTTTTTGAAGTTGTTAATGTAGAGACGGACTCTGGTAGTAATGTAATTACTTTTGATTTTACTGGAATATCAACAAATATCGGTGTTCCTGGAACTGCATCAAATTATGGTAGATTAATACCAAAAACTGATTATCCACAATTTAGCACCACATATAAAACATCTTTATTTACGATTGGTGAAAATATACTCTGTAATGGAATAATCACAGATCTTGAAGTTGTTGAAAGTAAAACAAACTATTTAAAAATTATTGGTAGATATGTAATATCTTCTGGAGATAATATTGAGGGTTCTATATCCAAAAATACTGCTAAGGTTTCAAAAATTACAGATAATAAAGGAACATTTACAATTGACTTTTCCGATAAAGTAGAATTTGGATGGGATGATGATACGGGGAAAACAAATACAAGTGTTCAGGTAATTCCTGATAATGATTATTATCAAAATTTATCATATTCTGTCAAGAGTCCAGTTACTTGGAAAGAGTCTGTAAATACTACAAATAATTTAGTTCACACTATTGGACTTAAAAACTTTGCCGATACTGAAGTTGAAACTAGTTCTAGTGTGTCTATTGGAGGAACTAGTGCATCTGTAGTTATTGTTGATGTTATTGACAAACTAAGAGCTGATACAATTTATAATTTTGATAATGCAAGAGATGTTGATGTTGCAGATGGAAAATCAAGATTTATTGAACTTGAAAATACAAGATTAACTGATTATATTAATTGTAAAACAAATAATGCACTGACCATTGATAATATTAATCAACAATTCTCTAATTTGGAAGATTCTCCAGATGAATTTTTAAATATTGATAATATTGATGGTTCTTCTAGATTTGATACTTATTTGGTCAAATTGAATAGCTTCCCAAGAAATAAAAATCAAGCTCAATTATCAGAAATTGTATTATTGAGTAGTGGTGATAGTTCGGATAACATTTTAATAAACAAATTGGAATTAATAAATTCTGGCGATGGTGCTATTACTTCTGTTGATGAATTATATGGATCTTATCAAATTCAATTACATGAAGATGGTGAAAACTATTTTAGATTTGTTCCAAATGATCCATATGATGTTGATTATGATCTTAAATTCATAAAAACATCATTTGGTTCATCCGCAGGTATTGGATCTACTACTTTTGGATCTACAACACTAAGAACTTTTACGGCATCAGTGTTTCCTGATACAACTCAGGTAACAGGATATGATATCAATCAATATAATGCACTATATGTCAACACAAAAGTAGAAGATCTTATTACACATGAAATGAATTACGTCGAAACTTATGTTACCCATGATGGAACTGATACTAAATTAAGTGAGAGTTTTGTCGGATCTACTTTAGAAACTAACCCTCAAATTGGATTTTCTACAGCATCTATTTCTGGTAGCACTTTAATACTTGGATATGAAAATCCGGCAGGTAATAATAAAATTAGAATAAGTCAAAAAATTGTTGGCATTGGAACTACTGGATCAGGAAATGGTGAATATCGTTACTCTATTGGTTCTGAACAAATTGCCGGTGCAGAAAGAAGTGCGGTATATCAATCTATAAATCAAGTTGGTATAGGGACCACAACTATTGTTGAATTAGATTCAAGTTTATTTGATGCTGCAAAATCTATTGTTTATGTTCAATCAAATAATTTTAGTGCTTTGCATCAGTTAACAGTATTGCACGATGATACCAATGGATATATTCAGCAAGCACCATTCTTAACTAATGATGATGTTGTTCCTATCACTGGATTAGGTACATTTGGTGTTGAATTTTCTCCTTCCGGAAATCTTACTGTTAAATTCCATCCAGAAGATTCAGTTGGTGTAACTACTGTAAATATTTTCAATCAGGCAATATATAAAATCTTAGATCTTGAAAATACATATCCAAGTTTGGATTATGGCAGAGTATCTGAAAGTGTGTCTAATGCTTCTTATAATGCCGTAAATGGTGCTAGAATTAATAAAAAAGACTTTGACTTAAAGTATCAAAATACTCCTATATTTTCTAAATCATTTAATCCATCCAGTGTTATAACGGCAGGAACAGGAAAGAGTGTTTTTAACATTGAAGATCATTTCTTCAGACCCGGAGAAGAATTGATTTATACTCCAAATTCAACGATTGTTGGAGTTGGATCTACACCTATGATGTATGAAGATGATGCCGGAAATGTGGGTGTCTTGACATCAAGAGTATTTGCCATTCGCGTAACAAAAGATAGTTTTGGAATTTCTACAACTAAAACCAAAGCAAATGCAGGAATTGGTGTTACCATAACATCATTTGGTGAAGGTAATGCCCATATATTTGAAATGGCAAAATCAAATGAAAAATCAGTAATATCTATTGACGGAATAATTCAATCTCCAATTAATGATATTCAAGTAAGTCATACTTTAGAAAATAATCCTGGTTCAGGTATTGGAACGACTACAACTTTATTCAGTTTGAGTGGAATATCCACAATAAAAGTCGATACTATATTGAAAGTTGAAGATGAATATATGAGAATTCTTAGCGTTGGTATAGGAACTTCAACTTCAGGTCCTATCACTGTTGGTGTAGGAACTTACAATTTAGTAGAGGTCACTAGAGGATTTGTTGGAAGTTCTGCAACATCACATGCAAATGGTGTATCCGCCAATCTTTTTCAAGGATCATTCAATATTGTTAACAGTAAAATACATTTTGCCGAAGCTCCCAGAGGAAATCCTCAACAAACCACTCTTGAAACTGGATTGCCATTCCCAAGATCTACTTTCAATGGAAGAGTATTTTTGAGAAATAGTTATGATACAAATATCATTTATGATGATATTTCAAAAGATTTTACTGGAATTACATCAGAATTTATTCTTAAGAAAAATAGTGCTAATACAGTGGGTATTGGTACTAGTGGTGGTAATGGAATTGTATTAGTAAATGGAATTTATCAAACACCAATAACTGAAAATAATCGTGATGGAAATTATAAAATTATAGAAGATATAAATGCCGGAATAACGACAATTAGATTCACTGGAATTACTGTAGAAAATACAGAACAACTTGCAATATCTGATACTGATGTTAATAGAAATGAATTACCTAGAGGTGGGGTTCCTGTAACTTTAGGTTCAACAGGAGGACTGGGATATGCTCCTCTTGTTCCAGCAAATGTAATACCGTTTCTTGATGGTAATGGTGCAATAACAAGCATAATTGGTGTTGCCACAGCAAAACCTGATTTGGGAATTAATACAGCGTCTTATGATAAGACAACTGGTATTTTATCAGTTACTACAAATACAAATCATGATTTTAATTTTGGAACAGATTTTGTTAAATTAGAAGGATTAGAATTTTCTTGTCCTGGTGGATCTGGAATTACAACAACAATTTTCCCAGATACTGCAACTAAAGTTTTTGCCATAACAAAAGTTGTATCACCAACTATTTTTGAAACTAAAGTAGGAACCAGCACCATTACACACACTTATGTGGGTCAAGGAAGTGCATATCCATATTATCCAGATTTAACATTTGGATCTGGATATAATAACATTGTTAGTATTGGTGTTACAGTTTATGATCCATCACAAGATGCTGGTGGTAGTATAGCAACTATAACTGCATCACCAGTTGGGTTTAATACTCATATTTTTGTATCAGCAGTGGATACAGGTTCAATTGCTTTAGCATCTAACCCAACAGATAAAAGAACACCAACTAATGTTTTATATGATCCATTATCTGGAATAGCAACATTTGTATTGGGTGAAAATCATCCTTTCTCTGTAGGAGACACCGTTACTATTGCCGATAATTCACTAACGTTTACGTGTGCTCAGGATAGTCATCAAACTAATCATTCATATCCAAGGAGCACTGATCCCATGGGATCAAATTCTACAACCTCTATAGGATCAACAGATGACACAACTGTTACATTGAATGTAGGATCCTCTGCAGCACATGGTGGGGGAAGATTGCAGTTTAATATTGGTGCAGGTGGAACTGGATACAACGATCCTCAAATTTTTGTATCTCCACCATCTTATGAAAGTTTAGAGGTAAGAGGGGTTTCTAGATTGGGTGTAGGTAACACCACTGATACTGGAAGTGGATTACTTGTTGATATTGTTATGCAACCATCTTCAGAATATGCTGGAATTGGAACTTATGAAGTTGGAGAATTTGTTGTTGCAAGATCTGGATTTGGTTTTGAAAGAGGAGATAAATTTGAACCTGTTGGATTGGTCACAGACTATAGACTGGAGCAAGTAAAAACTCAATTTAGAATGGAGGTTACTGAAGAATTTACTGATAGTTTCTGTATGTGGCAATTTGGTGAAATTGATTATATTGACTCAATTAAAGATCTTCAAACGGGTTCTAGAAAAAGATTTCCAATCAAATATAATGATGAATTGTTCAGTATAGAAAAAGATGATGTTTTATTTGAAGATGGTGATCTTTCAAACATTATGTTAGTTATAAGAAATCGTGTTGTTCAAGAACCAATATTACATTATTATTTTATTGGTGGCACTTCAATTGTATTTACTGATGCACCTGAACCACAAGATGATATTCAAATCTTCTTCTATAGAGGAACTAAGGGTGTTGATGAAACAATTGGAGCAGCAACCACAAACGCTCCTATAAAACCAGGTGATCAAATAATTCTCTCAAGTCCTCTTGGATTAACAACCAGTCAAACGGTAAGAACTTCTTTCAGAATTTCCAACTCTGATAGTTTAGAAACTAATGTATATTCTGGTGAAGGTATTGATGAAGAAAATTATAAACCAATTACAGTAATTAAACAAAAAAATAATTTTGTTGCCGATGGTGAACTTGTTACAAAAGATCGTAAGAGCTTAACGTCAAGAATATTCCCCGTGGCTAAAATTATTGGTGACATTGAAACATCAACAGGAAAGTTTTTTGTTGATACTGTAAATTTATTTGATTATGAGAATAATATAAGTCAAGATACGATTTCTGCACGATTGGTTGCCGAAACTTCAAATCCAGTTGCAGCTGCCATAACAGCAACTGTATCAATTGCGGGAACAATATCAGCACTTACTATTAATGATGGTGGTTCTGGATATAATTCTTCATCACCACCAACAATTAAATTATCAAATCCATATGACACATTCGATGTAGATGATGAAGGAAGATCTATAATTAGTAGTATTGGTGTTACTGCTACTGCTACTGCAACAGTCAGTTCTGCTGGAACTGTAAGTAGTGTAAGTATTACCAATGCTGGTTCTGGTTATACTACGGATACTCCTCCTGGTGTAATTGTTGGACTATCCTCAATAATATCTGAAGAAATTGGATCAATAGGAATTGTTACCTCAATGTCTGGGGCAATCATTGGTATTGGAACTACATTATCTTCATCACAACTTGCGATTAAGTTTACTACAGAAAATGCAAGATCATTTGATGGAGTTATTGGAGTAGGTGATCCAATATTCATATATGACACTGAAGTTGGATCTGGAGTTACATCAGTAAATGCGACAGATTCCAACGTAGTTGGTATAGGAACAACATTTGTAGATAATATCTATATTATCTCGGAGTTGAGTGAAAGTGGTAATCCTATAGTGGGGGTAATAACATGTACAGTGAAGAGTGATACAAGTACCACAGGAATTAGTACTGTGGGTTATTCTACTAATCCCGTAGGAAGATATTCTGTGGGGATTATTTCGAGTATTACTAGATCTTCATCACCAATTTCTATAGGTGTTACAGGTCTTACAGTTGATGCCGGACTAACTACTTTCCCATCAATTGTGAGAACGGGTGGTCAGATCACTTTTAATGAAAGTGGTGCCATTAACTGATTAATTTTATTCTTATTAATATAAATATCTAAAAAACAATTAATATGCCATCAATAATAACAGATCAATTGAGATTATCGACTGCAAGTAATTTTGTAGATTCTGTTGTAGATAGTAATAATTCTTATTATGTATTTTTAGGGCTTCCAAATTCCACTGGAACCACCCCTGGTGGAACATTTGTAGGATTTGGCAGAACATCTACTTGGACATCTACAGGAACTCCACCATCACCAGTTGATAATTTTGAATATACCTCACATTATAAAGATACTATGATGTTTGGTAAAAAAATTACAAGTTCTAATGTTAGAAGAGTTGTAAAAAAATATGATTGGGTTGAAAGAGGCAGATATGATATGTATCGTCATGACTATCAAAAAACAACTTTATCTTCTCCATATAATAAAACCAAAAATTTAAGTAGTGCAAATTATTATGTAATAACTGATGAATTTAAAGTTTATTTGTGCATTAAGAATGGATCTAGTGGATCTCAACCAGAACCAAATCAATCCTTACACAAACCAACATTTACGGATTTAGAACCATCTCCGGCAAATACTACTAGTGATGATGGATATCTTTGGAAGTATTTATTTACCGTTTCACCAAGTGACGTAATAAAATTTGATTCTACCGAATATATTATTCTACCAGAAAATTGGACTACGACTACAGATGCTCAAATAAAAGTTATTAGAGAAGCTGCAGATTCTGATATTAATAAAAATCAAATAAAAACAGTATATATTGAAAATCGTGGTGGTAGTGGATATAGTAATGGAATATATGATATTGTTGGTGATGGTAGCGGTGCGAAAGTTAGTATAACTGTAAATAGTGATGGTCAGATTATAGGAACAAATATTGTTTCTGGTGGTAGTGGATATACTTATGGTGTAGTTGACTTAAAAAGTGGATCTAACAACAGTCCAGCTACGTTAGTTCCTATTATCCCACCATCAAGGGGACATGGATATGACATTTACAAGGAATTGCTTGCAGATAAAGTTTTAGTTTATGCTAGATTTGATGATTCCACTAAAGATTATCCGGTAGATACTAATTTTGCTCAGGTCGGAATTTTAAAAAATCCAGAGCAACAAGATTCTACAAATTTATTTACTCTAAATGAGTTTTCATCATTAGAGTCTATAAAATTGAGTAATTCAACATTAGTAAGCACAACAAATTATGTTGGTGCTGCAATAACACAAACTGTTAGTGATGGAATTGCCAGAGGTTATGTTGCATCTTATGATTCTGATACTCAGGTATTGAAATATTTTCAAGATAGATCATTGAATTTTGGAGATGGTACTACCAATGTTGATAATGCTAATGTTGGTTCTGAAGGATCTAGATTAAAATTTGGTGGTACTGGACAAGTTAATGGACAGACACCAAGTTTTAGTGTAAACATAGACACAGGATTTAGTGGCGTTACTACAACAGTAAATGGAAAAATAATTAATTTAGGAAGTTCTTTTACAGCAGGGGTTTCAACTTCACAGATAAATAAAAAGACGGGCGATATAATTTATATCGATAATAGAAATCCTGTCAATAGAGATCTAAGACAAAAAGAAGACGTTAAAATCATCCTGGAATTTTAAGAGACATGTCACCACAAAGAACAAATTTTAATGTAAGTCCATACTATGACGATTTTGATAGTAATGATAATTACTATAAGGTATTATATAAACCAGGATTTCCTATTCAGGCTAGAGAGTTAACGTCTTCTCAGTCAATATTTCAGAATCAATTAGAACAGTTTGGAAATAATATCTTTAAACAAAAAACCATAGTTTCTGGTGGTTTTCATTATAGTGGTTCTGGTTCCGATCAACCTTATAGAGGTGTAAAATTACAATCAAAGAATTTTGATATTGATATATCAATTTATCTTAATAATTTTTTAAATAAAAAAATTAGAGGTTTAGTATCTGGAGTAACTGCCACAATTAAAAATGTAGTTTTACCAGAACCTGGAAATTTAGAAGTAGATAATCCAATTTTATATTTAAATTATGAATCTGGAGATGGAACAAAATCAGATCGTATATTTGAGGATGGAGAAGAATTAATATGTATTGATAATGTTACTTATGGTAATACTACAATTTCTGCAGGGACACCTTTTGCATCCTTGATTCAATTAAATGCCAATATTTCTGGATCGGCATATTCTATTAATAATGGTGTTGTTTTTGTAAGAGGAATATTTGCAAATGTAGAAAATCAAACTTTAATTTTAGATTATTATAAAACAAATCCATCATACAAAGTTGGATTACAAGTAAGTGAATCTGTTGTTGATGCTAATCAAGATAATGATTTATTTGATAATGCAAAAGGGTTTAGTAATTATGCGGCACCTGGAGCCGATAGATTTAAACTTGATCTGAAATTAGTTAAAAAACCACTTGATGGTGATCTTGATTTAGATTTTGTACCACTCACAACAATAAGAAATGGTGTAAAGCAAGATACTTATGAATATACACAATATAACGTTATAAGAGATTATATAGCAAAAAGAACTTTTGAAGAATCTGGCAATTATGCTGTAAAACCCTTTACCGTAAGTGTATTTAATTCTCTTAATGATAACTTGGGAAATAGAGGAATATATCAAAAAAATTCCTTGACGAATGAGTTTAATAGTCCTTCTGATGACTTGATGGCAGTATCAATATCAAAAGGAAAGGCATATGTCAAAGGATATGATATAGAAAATATTAGTGAAGTTATAAAAGATGTAGAAAAACCAAGAGATGTTGGTATTCAATCTTCAACATCAGTAGAATTTGAATTTGGTAATTTAATCACTACAAATAATACCACAGGATATCCAGTCCAAGGTCAAGTAATATCATTAATGGATAATTTTGGTGGAACAGGAACTCCTATTGGTAGTGCCAGAGTTTATAGTTTCAATTTGAAAGATTCTGCTTATGAAAATGATTTTACAGAGTGGGATTTGAGATTATTTGATATTCAAACTTATACAAAATTAACTCTCAATACCATAGTATCAAGTACACAACTTCCCAAAGGATCTTATATAGTAGGAAGATCGAGTGGAGCCAGTGGATATACCGTTTCTGCCGGAGACGATACTGAAGTAGTTAATGTTACTCAAACTTCCGGTACTTTTATAAAAGAAGAGCAATTAGAAATTAATGGATCTGTAACTGAATTATCAAGATCAATTAAATCGGTAGAGGTATATGATACCAAAAGTATTTTATCCTTTAGTCAAGAAAATTCTGAAATTACTGGAAATTTTAAAACAGATTCTTCCTTAAAATCTCTTAATATGCCTCATGGTATAGATAAAGTCACAATTACAAATTCGGGCACGGTGACTAGTAATGGTCAATCATTTATTGGAATAAAACCCGGTGATATTATCGGATATAGTGCTGGTGAAAATAAAATTTTCAATAAGGTTTCAGCCATAAGTTCTTCTGGAACTGAACTGACTGTGATAGCAACTGATCCCAGTGGTGCATATGGACATGCCTTACCTAGTTCGGGAATTACCACCAGTGTGAAAAGATATGTTCCAATCTTAAATAAATCTAATGGATTATTTGTAAAATTGCCCCAAAACAATATATCATCTATTTCTCTAGATAATTCGTCTCTAAAAACCACAAAAGTTTTAACTAGTGTAACTGTCAATTCATCTGGTAATGCTACTTTAGCATTACCTTCAGGATTTACGGGAACATTTGATTCTTTTGATCAAGAAAAATATACAGCCGTACAAAAGAACAATGGATCTATAGCATCATTAAATAGTGATACTTTTACTTACGATGCAACAGCACCATCCATTACGGATTTAACAGCATCACAAAATCATTTCTTTGCGGTTACTTTAAATAAAACAGGTATTAGAAGTAAAGTAAAAAATTATAATAGAAGTCAAGTAGTAGGAGTGACTTCATCATTTACTAGGTCTAGTGGATCTAATTCTTCCAATTCACTTAATGATGGTCTCGTTTATGATGCAAGATATGGATTAAGAGTTCAGGATAAAGAAATTTCTCTTAACAAACCTGATGTCTCTAGAGTTATTGCGGTATATGAATCTAGAAATTCTTCCGCACCTACTTTAGATCGAGTATCATTCTCATCCACAGTAAATGTATCTACTAATGCAATTATTGGAGAAAATATTGTTAACTTAGAAAAATCTGTCGTTGCTAGAATTGTAGGAGTAGTAAACTCAGACACTTTAGAAGTTGTTTACTTATCCGATGACAATTTTAGTGCTGGAGATCAGGTAGAATTTGAAGAGTCTGAAATCAAAACTAATGTTGCCTCACTAACACCGGGTACATACAAAGATATAACTAATAATTTCCTTTTAGATAAAGGACAACGAAATGAGTATTGTGATTATTCTAGGATAGTAAGAAAAGATTCAGTTAATATTCCATCTAAACAATTAAAAATTATTTTTGATTGTTATACAGTTAGTAATGATGAGGGTGATGTTTTTACGGCACTAAGTTATGATGAAAACAGATATTCTAGAGATATACCTCTAATTGACGGACGTGTAAGAGCTACAGATACTCTCGATTTTAGACCAAGAGTATCTGATTATAATACATCATCAAGTTTATCACCGTTCCACTTTGATTCAAGAATTTTTGATAATTCTATCAAACAATTTTTGGTTCCTAATGAAGTAGCAACTTTAGGAATAGAGTATTATCTTCCTAGAATAGATAGACTTTCTGTTAATACGAGTAATAATTTTGAATATGTAAAAGGAGTATCTTCATTAAACCCTGTAGCACCAAGTAAGTCTAAAGATCCTGGAAGAATGGATATTGCCACCATCAACTTACCAGCATATCTTTATAATCCTCAAGATGCTATTATCACATATAATGATAATAGAAGATATACAATGAAAGATATTGGAGATATTGATGATAGATTATCTCAACTAGAAGAACTGACATCATTAAATTTATTAGAATTAAGTGCTCAATCATTATCAATTCACGATTCTGCTAATCGTGATAGATTTAAGTGTGGAATATTTGCAGATCCTTTAAATGATTATTCCTTTATTGATGAAGAAAGATCAAAATGCAATTTAGATTCTGGAAATCTACTACCAAAAAGTAGCGAAAATATAGTTAAATTAGACATTGTAAGACAATCTGACAATTCTTTATTTGACAGTAACTTAAAAGAAACTGGCAATCAAATAACATTAAATTATGAAGAAATTTCTGCTATTGAACAAACTGTTGCGACTGACTTTGAAAACTTAAATCCTTTTAGTGTTTCAGTTTATGAACCAACTATTGAGATAGTTCCCGTTGTAGATTTTTATACAGATGGTGATCAAGTAACATTAGAAAAGCAAAAACGAGTTTTTGAGAAGACCAGAAATGTCAAATTGGGAGGTGATGATTTAGAATTAATTGCGGATATAACAATTGGTGATGGTGGAGGAGAGGTAATCACAAGTAGAACCTCAGACTTACTTAAATTAACAGGATCAGTAAATCTACCGAAGGATAAAGATAAAAATACAGTTACTAATTATGTTGGAACCACTGTAAATCCTTTTGCAAGAAGTAGGACTGTATTTTTTGAAGCAAAGGGATTCCCTGGAAATAATCTTCTATTTCCATTTTTAGGACAGTATAAGTCTCCTGATATTTTTATAACGCCAAAATTACTTCAAATACGAAAAGAAGATGGAAGTGATGGATCGACTGGAACATTTATAGTTGGAGAAATTGTAGATATTATTGAAGAAAGAACAAATGCACCATTCGCACCAGGATTTCTTGTAAGAAATGGAAGAGGAACTTTTAGAGTTTGTAGACCTGATCATCAATCTGGTCCAATAGATAATCCAACAGAAACATATATTACAAGTCCTTATGATGTAAATGATCGATTATCTACTACCGGATATACACAAACAACTAAAACATTAAATTTAGATGTTTTAGAAGCAGGAACTAACTTTAAACCTGATTTTGGCGTAGATGTTAATGCCGGACAATCCTTTGGTGGATATGCTCTTGTAGGAGCTAGAATAGTTGGTAGAGAAAGTGGTGCTGTTGCATTTGTAAAGAGTGATCAACTTGTATCTGATATTTTTGGAACAGTTCAAGGATCATTTCACATACAAGAACAAAGAATTCCATCTGGTTCTCATGCGTTTAGAATTACTACAAGTTCACAGAATTTATATCCAGAAGCAAGTACTACTTCAGACATTGTATTGACAGAAACTTATTATACATCAGGTAGTACACAACTAAACTTCACCAAACAAGACAAAGTAAAAGTTACTAAAACAGAACTGAATATTACAGCACAAAATCGCATCTTTACAGAAACTATTATTGAAAATGAAAGAAGAACTCCACCATATGATAATGTCAGAGATCCACTTGGACAAACATTTTTCATAGAAGAACCATCAAAAAATCCTGCAAATGCCAACAGTGAAAAATTGATAAATTCTACAGATGATCTTTCAGATGGGGTAATTGTATCATCTATTGATGTATGGTTTAGATCTGCACCTACAGTGCCAGAAAATGAAAATTACAATACAGAGCAACTTAAGAATCTATCAGGTACTGGAGAAAAGGTTACACTTCAATTAGTAGAAACTGTTGGAGATGGTAGACCCGGAAGAACGATTTTGGCAGAAACCACACTGGAGCAATATCGCAAGTCTAGTGATGGAACATTAATTAATAATATAAAAACAAGTACTGATGCAAATAGTAGTGCATATACTAGATTTTCTTTGAATAGACTTGTTTATTTGGAACCAGGTAAATTATATGCTTTTATATTGAAACCAGGAAGCAGTACGGCTTATGAGGCATATATTGCAACTAAAGATAAGGCAAATGTAACAGGAACTCAAATTTATAGAAATGAACATGCTGTTGGATCACTGTACAAATCTGCAAATGCATTTGAATGGGAAAGAGATCCATATAGTGATTTAACATTTAGAGTTAATGTTTGCAACTTTACACCTGAACAAGGAGTTCTTTATTTAAATAATCAAGATCTTCCCTCGCAAGCATTGGATCCTAATCCTTTGGAACCAACACCAAAAACTGGATTTGTTAATATTACTCCAATACCTAGTAGTAATACATCATTAATTAACATATTGAAAGATGGAAGAACTATTTTGGGTGGTGTTGGAAATACACATGCAACCGCAGATATTACAAGCACTGGTTCTGCCGTGGCAGGAATATCCACAGACAATACGGGTACAAATTATATTACAGGAACTTCTTTGGATACTGTTGCAATTACAGGACAAGGAACAGGACTTAAGTTGTCGATTACTGCTTCTGGAGCAATTTCTAACACTACAGTTGCCGTTGCCGGTGTGGGATATCAAGTGGGTGATCAAGTAGGAATTACAACATCACAAGGTAGAGATGCAATTTTCACTGTAAGTTCTACTGATGGAGGTATCAATAGATTGTATCTCGATAATATTCTTGGTGATAGTGGTTTTTGGACAGCAAATCAAGATTTACATTATTTGAATGATTCCGGAGTAAAGGTTGGATTAGCAAATACTGATATTATTTCTAATCATACTAAATTTGCATCAAATCAATTTGCAGGTAACTTCATAAAAGTAAATCATCCAAATCATGGAATGCATAGTCGTGCTGGAATAGATAAAGTCGTACTTAAGAATGTTATTGGTAACGTAAATCCAACTACATTATCTGCTGCTGTAAAGTTATCTGATTCGTCTAGTGCAACTATTAGTGTTGTAGATGCTAGTGAATTTGTTAATTTTGAAGGATACCCTGTAGGTAGTGATAATAATTATGGATATATAAAAATTGGTGAAGAAATTATTGCAATAAATGCTGTTAATACCACTGCAAATACATTAACGATACAAAGAAGAGGAGTTGATGGTACTAAGGCAATTAGACATTCAAAAGGATCTTCTGTTTCAAAATATGAATTGAATAATATTTCTTTAATTAGAATAAACAACAAACCTTTAACAATTTCTTCTAATGGAATTACTGCAAATAGTTATTATTTGGAGGTTGATTTAGCAGAAAGAACTGAATCTGAAAATACTACTGTAATAGCTTTGAATAGATCTAGTGATGGTTCTGCCGTTAGTACATTACCAAAACTTTCTTTTACTAATAAAGAAGATGGAGGAGGAAATCAAGTTTCGGTAACTAAAAATATTGTGTACTCTGAGGTATCATCTGAATTTGCCGTACTTACTCCATCAGGAAAATCTGGTTCGACCACAAATGCAGATGCATCAGTTAGAACAGTGACCGGAAGAAGTATTGATGGAAATGAAACTCCATATGTGGATAAAGGATTTGAATCTATTAGTATAGGCGATAATACAGTTAAAGAATTTGATGATTTAAGAATTCTTGCATCTAGAAATATTGAAAATACACAATTAACAAATATTGCTGATAATCGTTCTGTTAGTGTTTCTATTAACTTATCACGTTCCAAACAAAATGCATTGTTATCTCCAATTCTTAGTAAAGATTTACTGCAAATGCAGTATAAGTCTTATAAATTAAATAGTCCAATTTCATTGGATGCATATGATTCTAATTCTGCCATTAAAGTATTTTCAGAGTCAAATGATCCTCATGAATTTGTGTACGTATCAAAATTAATTAAGATTGAAAATCCTGCAGATTCATTAAAAGTATTGGTTACCGCTCAAGTTCCTGCGTCATCAGATTTTAGAGTTCTTTATTACATAGAAAGAGCAGACTCTAGTGAAGTTTCTCAAACATTTGAATTGTTCCCTGGATATGATAATCTTAGAAATGATGAAGATGGTGAAGGTCTTACACCAGTAGATCTTTCCAAGAATAGTGGTAGATCGGATGTAATTGTATCAAAAACCGAAAAAGGATTCCGTGAATATGAGTTTAGTATTGATGGTCTTGACGAATTCACTGCTTTTAGAATAAAAATAGTTGCTTCAGGAACTGATCAGGCAAAATACCCTATATTTGAAGATGTAAGAGCAATCGCAATCAAATGAAAAAAATTAGAGTTGATGGATATTCACATCTTTACAGAGATGTTGAAACAGGAGCTATCGTAAACTGCGATAGTTCCTCATATAAAACTTATGTGAATTCTTTGAGGAAAGATAAAATAAAAAAACAAGAATTGGATAATATGAAACAAGATATTGAAGATATTAAAGATGCTCTAAAAGAAATTCTTAATCGTTTAGCATAAATACATCCCTAAATACTAATTAGGAACAATATATTGAGTTAAATGTCTGCAGTATATGTAAGTAATATTGTTATTAATCAGGGAGCAGATTTTGATCAGGTATTTACAATATCTGATAATGCAAATCTTACCTTGGATCTATCATTATATACAATTTCTGCACAACTTAGAAAACATGCCGGGAGTACAACAAAAGTAGATTTTTCGATAACAAAACTTGATCCAACTTCAAACGGTTCTTTTGAAGTTAAATTAACTGATACACAAACTTCTGCTCTTAAAAGTGGCAGATATGTGTATGATATTATGATTACTGAAATATCTAATGATAAAAAAACAAGAGTTATTGAGGGAACTGCTCTTGTAAGAGAGGGAGTTACACGATAATGTCACAGGTCAAAGTCCGTGTAGGACAAACAGACGCAATTAAAGTTTTATCATCAGGTCTCCTCAGTGATACTGCTTTCAATGTTGTTGGTGGTATTGCCAGTGTAACAACTCTGACTGTTACTGGTGCGGTAAATTTTGGGCAACCAGTACAATTTGGTACTGGAACAATTTATATTAAGGGTGATGAAGATGAAATTCTTGTTGGATCTGGATTATCACTTACTGATAATTACATAGATATACGAGGTGACATAAATGTTCTTCAAAAAGATTATTTTGATGATCTAGGAAATAGAATTATCAGTCATGGTAATTTATTTGTTGGAAATAACTTAAAATCAGTTGGTATAACCACGTTAGCATCTGCCGGAGGTATTACAACAACCGGTGGAAATTTATTTGTCGGAAATAATTTAGAAGTTGCCGGAACCTCCAATTTTATTGGTACTGCTACGTTTAGAGGAGGAACAATTAATCTTGGTGATTCTGATTCTGATGACATCAATGTTGGTGGAGAATTTACCTCAGGATTGATTCCAAATACTACTGGGTTATATAATGTTGGATCAACAGTAAAATCATGGAAACATGGAAATTTTTCTGGAACAATAACTGCAACTGATTTAAATATCTCCGGATTGTCTACACATGTTGGAGTTGCAACTTTTCAAAACAATGTATTTGTTGATGGAACATTAACTGCCGGACTCATAGATGGAGGTTCATTCTGATGGCAAAACCAAGCACTAGACAAGAATTAATTGATTATTCTCTTAGGAGACTTGGTGCTCCAGTATTAGAAATTAATGTTGATGATGATCAAATAGATGATTTGGTAGATGACGCCATACAATTCTATAATGAGAGACATTATGATGGTGTCGAAAGAATGTATCTCAAATACAAAATTACTCAGGAAGATATAGATAGAGGAAAAGCAGGTGGTTCTGGAGGGGTTGGTATAGTAACAACCTCTGCAACTTCAACTATAGTTGGGACAGCAACTACTTTTAATTTTTATGAGAATTCAAATTATCTCCAAGTTCCGGATTCTGTAATTGGTGTTGAAAAAATATTCAAATTTGATACCAGTTCTATTTCTGGTGGAATGTTTAGTATCAAATATCAGTTATTCTTAAATGACTTATATTATTTTAATTCTGTTGAATTATTGCAATACTCCATGGTCAAAACCTATCTTGAAGATATAGATTTTCTTTTAACTACGGACAAACAAGTTAGATTTAATAAAAGACAAGATAGATTGTACTTAGATTTTGACTGGAGTGCTCAAGAAAAAGATACGTATTTGGTAATTGATTGTTATCGAGCACTTGATCCAGCAAACTTTAATCAGGTTTACAATGATAGTTTTGTAAAGCAATATCTGACGGCACTTATAAAAAGACAATGGGGTCAGAATCTAATTAAGTTTAGAGGTGTCAAACTTCCTGGAGGAATTGAACTAAATGGTAGAGAAATTTATGAGGATGCCGAGAGAGAAATAGATTCTCTTAGAACTAGAATGATGCAAGATTATGAATTACCACCCTACGACTTTATTGGATAATGGCACTTAATTCTTTCTTTTTACAAGGTTCACAAAGTGAACAAAGACTTATTCAAGAGTTAATCAATGAGCAACTTACCATTTATGGTGTTGATATTATATATTTACCTCGTAAAATTGTAAATCATGATAATATTTTGAATGAGATAGAATCATCTAAATTTGATGATAATTTTTCTATAGAAGCATATGTAAACACATATGATGGGTATGGTGGTGCCGGAGACATTATGACAAAATTTGGAATGAGTTTAAAAGATGAATTGACACTAACAATTTCAAAAGAAAGATACGAAGATTTTATTGCAACATTTGTGGCAGGTGTTCCTCCAACATATGATCCTCATTCAGGAACATTTAATCAACCTGATGATGATTTTGTTACGACTCGTCCCAGAGAAGGAGATTTAGTATATTTTCCATTAGGTAAAAGATTATTTGAAGTTAAATTTGTCGAACATGAACAACCATTTTATCAACTAGGAAAAAATTATGTTTATCAACTGAAGTGTGAACTCTTTGAATATGAAGATTCTATGAATACTTTTGAAAATCTTAGTACAGGTTCTGAAGAGGTGGATGATCTTCTTGTTGATACTGGATTTATTACTTCTTTAATTCTTGTTGGAGCATCTTCTACGGCAACTGCCACAACACAAATATCTACTGGTTATGTCAGATCTTTAACTTTGAATGATGATGGATATGGTTATACTAGCACTCCAACAGTATCATTCACACCATCTCCAGAAGGAAATGCAGATGCAAATGCCACTGCAGTGGCAATTACAACCGTTAGAAACAATGTATATTCTATTAAGGAGATTTTATTGACAAATGCGGGTGTTGGATATACAGAAGCTCCGACTATTACAATATCTGGCGGTGGTGGTGTTGGTGCAAGTGCAACTTGTAGTATAGAAACATCACTAAAAGGTATCAGAAAATATACAATTACTGACAATGGATCAGGATACACTAGTGCTCCTACGGTAACCATACCAACACCGGTAGGTCCTGGAGCTGCCGCAACCGCAACTGTAGGATCTGCCGGAACAATCACAACACTGACATTATCAACAGGTGGAAAATTCTATGGATCAGCACCTAATGTTATAATTGACTCGCCTCCAACAAGAACTGGTGTTGCCACAACAATAAGTTTGTCTAATTCATCTGGAACAAATGAACCAACATCAGTAGGAACTGGATATTTTGACGGAGAGATTTATGAAACCACCGCAACCACTGGATCTGGAATTGGATTAAAAGTTCAAGTTTCTGTAAGTGGTGCAGAACAAAAAATTGATGGAGTTCAATCTATTTTATATGGTGGATATGGGTATGCAGTTAATGATATTGTTCAAGTTGTGGGAGGAGGTAACGATGGATATCTTAAGATTGGAAGCGGTGTAACAACTGGTATAGGAACAACCGCATTAGCAACAGCATTAGTTACCAGTGGAGTAGTTACGGCATTTTCACTTACAAATCCTGGTAGTGGATATACAACTGCTCCTAACGTTAGCATTGCTAACACTGTAGGTGATAAAGATTATGTAACTTCGGGATTAACCACTGCCACGGCAAGAGTTGTTGTTTCTGCGGCAAATAAAGTAAGTGCAATATACATTACGGATCCTGGAATAGGATATACAGCAGCACCATCAATTACAATTTCCTCCCCAACATCTGGAATTGGTACTTTCCAATTTAATGAGGTTGTTACGGGTTCACCTACAGGTGCTACTGGAAGAGTTAAGTCTTGGGATGGATCTACAAATACACTAAACCTTGGTGCAACAAATGGTACTTTTGGTCGTGGTGATACAGTTGTTGGATCTGCTTCCTCAGCATCTTATAAACTAAGTTCAATCAAGTCCGAGGATGTTACTGATAAATACGATAAAGGTGATGAAATAGAAACATTTGCAGACACCTTACTAGACTTTACAGAAACTAATCCATTTGGTACATATTAATGTTAGGGACTTATTACTATCATGAAATAATGAGAAAAACAATTGTTGCCTTTGGCACATTGTTTAATCAAATTTATATTCGTCATGATGATGGAGACGGAAATCTCTATAATGAACTAAAAGTTCCTTTGGCATATGGACCATCTCAAAAGTTTCTGGCAAGAATTGAGCAACAAGGAGATTTGAACAAACCTGTTCAAATTACTCTTCCAAGAATGTCTTTTGAAATGAATGGTATTCAATATGATTCTACAAGAAAAACTGGAATTACACAAACTTTCAAAGCAGTTGATAAAAATACTGCTGCTGTAAAAAAAGTTTTTATGCCGGTTCCTTATAATATTAATTTTGAACTCAATATATTATCAAAATTAAATGATGATGCTCTTCAAATTGTAGAGCAGATTCTACCATATTTTCAACCATCATTTAATGTTACAATAGACTTAATTAGTTCTATTGGAGAAAAAAGAGACGTTCCCATCGTTTTGGATAGTATTTCTTTTCAAGATGATTATGAGGGAGATTTTTCTACAAGAAGAGCACTGATTTATACACTTAGATTTACTGCCAAAACTTACATGTTTGGTCCTGTTGCCGATAGTTCTGAGGGTCTTATTAAGAAAGTCCAGGTTGATTACTATGCAGATACTAATACACAAACTGCAAAACGTGAAGTACGGTACACTGCAACACCTAAGGCACTAACAGATAAAAATAATGATGGTGTTGTTAATGCAGCAGACGATGCATTACTTGGACCTGATGATGATTTTGGATTTAATGAAACAACTACATTCTTCTCAGATTCTAAAACTTATAGTCCAACACAACAAAAAGATATTTGATAAATTATGACTGATAATGATATGAATGATATTGTACCAGTATCTGGTGAAATTGTCCCAGAAAATCAAGATATTCAGAAGGATTATGAATACACAAGAGCTAATTTGTATTCATTAATCGAAAAGGGACAAGAAGCAATTAATGGCATTATGGAACTTGCCGGTGAAGGGGGAAGTCCTAGAGCATATGAAGTTGCCGGTCAACTTATTAAAAGTGTTGCCGACACAACGGATAAATTAGCAGATCTTCAAAAGAAGATAAAAGATCTTGAAGAAGATGGTAAAAAGACTACGAATAATGTTACTAACAATGCTGTGTTTGTAGGATCTACATCAGAACTTCAAAAAATGTTGAAGCAAGGTTTTCTAAATAATAATACGGATTCAAAATAAATATGTCCAAGTGTAAATCAGGTCACTATTATTGTTACACTGATAAAAAGTGTAAACCCATTTCAAAGGGGATGAAAGTAACTGCACGATTTTCAGGTGGAGGAAAAGAACCCGAAGAAGTTGGTATTGATAAACCATTAAATGGAAATCAAACGAATGGGAATGGAAATGGGAATGGGAACTCTAATGGGGGCTCTAATGGAGGCGTCAGTGAGGGAACCCTTCACAAGTGGTTCAAAGGATCCAAATCAAAGGATGGTAAAGGTGGTTGGGTTAATGTCGTCACAGGTGGGACTTGCGCCAGTGATAAACCAGGAGAAGGAACACCAAAGTGTGTTTCTTCGGCAAAACGAGCAAGCATGAGTAAGGCAGAAAGACTTTCTGCTCAAAGAAGAAAGAAAAAGGCAGATCCAGGTCAACAACAAAAATCTGGTGCCGCTAAACCAACATATGTCTCTACGGATTCTAAAAAGAAAATGAAAAAAGAAGAAGTTGAAGTAACAGAAGCAAAGGACAAAAAGGGTAAAGGTAGTGGTACAAAAGATGCCTGTTATCATAAGGTAAAGTCCAGATATAGTGTCTGGCCCTCTGCATATGCCTCAGGTGCCCTTGTAAAGTGTCGTAAGGTCGGTGCTGCTAATTGGGGTAATAAGTCCGAATCTGTGGACTACTCGAACTGGAGAGTGGAATTAGAAGAAGCAAAGAAATGTTGGCCAGGATATGAAAAGAAAGGAACCAAAAAAATGTTTGGTAAGACCTATAACAACTGTGTGAAGAAAGAAGAAACTGAAATTGCTGAGAAGAAAGATCCTTGTTGGGACACTCATAAGCAAGTGGGTATGAAGAAAAAGAATGGTAGAATGGTCCCCAATTGTGTTCCAAAAGAAGAATTTTCTGACTGGAGATCCGAATTAGAAGAGGGAGCTGCTTGGACAAAAAAGTCCGGTAAGAACCCTTCAGGAGGATTAAATGAGAAGGGTCGTAAGTCTTATGAAAGAGAAAATCCTGGTTCGGATTTAAAAGCACCATCTAAGAAAGTTGGTAATAAAAGGAGAGCATCATTCTGTGCAAGAATGAAAGGTATGAAGAAAAAACTTACTTCTTCTAAAACTGCGAATGATCCAGATAGCAGAATCAATAAGTCATTGAGGGCTTGGAACTGCTGAGGTTAGTGTATGAGTGAAGTATATCTTGGTAATCCTAATCTAAAAAAAGCAAATACATCAATTGAATTTACAGAAGAGAATATCATTGAATTTCTCAAATGTAAAGAAGATCCGGTATATTTTGCCAATAATTATATTAAAATCGTCTCTTTGGATGAGGGACTGACTCAGTTTCATCCATACGACTTTCAAGAAAAGTTAATTAATAATTTTCATAATAACAGATTTAATATCTGTAAGATGCCACGACAAACTGGTAAATCCACTACAGTCGTATCTTACCTTTTGCATTATGCTGTATTCAATGACAGTGTAAACATTGGCATCCTTGCAAACAAAGCAGCAACAGCAAGAGAATTATTACAAAGGCTACAAACTGCCTATGAAAACTTGCCTAAGTGGATGCAACAGGGTATTCTGTCATGGAACAAAGGTTCAATGGAGTTAGAGAATGGCAGTAAGATATTGGCAGCTTCTACGTCTGCAAGTGCTGTCAGAGGTATGTCGTTCAACATCCTCTTTCTCGACGAGTTCGCGTTTGTTCCAAATCACGTTGCTGACTCGTTCTTTGCATCTGTTTATCCTACTATTACTTCTGGTAAAAACACCAAAGTAATTATCGTGTCTACTCCACACGGTATGAATCACTTCTACCGTATGTGGCATGATGCAGAAAGAAGTAAAAATGAATATATCCCCACAGACGTTCACTGGTCAGAAGTTCCTGGTAGAGATGAAAAATGGAAAGCAACCACAATTGCAAATACCTCCGAACAGCAGTTCAAAGTTGAGTTTGAGTGTGAGTTTTTAGGATCCGTTAACACTCTTATTAATCCAGCAAAATTAAAAAACCTTGTATACGAGAATCCCATAAAAAGAAATGCAGGATTAGATATTTACGAAGATCCTCAGGAGAATCATGAATATCTTTTGACGATTGACGTGGCAAGAGGAATAGGAAATGATTATTCGGCATTTATTGTTTTTGACATAACACAGTTTCCGTATAAAGTGGTGGCGAAATATAGAAATAATGAAATTAAACCAATGTTATTTCCCAATATTATTAATGATGTTGGAAAAGGATATAATAATGCCTGGATATTAGTGGAAGTGAATGATATTGGAGATCAAGTGGCTTCTATCATGCATTATGATTTAGAATATGATAATATTCTTATGGCGGCAATGCGAGGGCGTGCCGGTCAAGTTGTAGGAACGGGGTTTAGTGGAAAGAAATCACAACTCGGTGTAAGAATGACTGCGGCAGTTAAGAAACTTGGATGCTCCAACCTAAAAACAATGATGGAGGATGATAAGTTACTGACTACAGATTATGAAATCATATCAGAACTTACAACTTTTGCACAGAAGGGAAATTCATTTGAAGCAGAAGAAGGGTGTAATGATGACTTGGCAATGTGTCTTGTTATATTCTCTTGGTTGGTGGCACAGGACTATTTTAAGGAGATGACAGAGAATGATGTTCGTAAGAGAATATACGAGGAACAAAGAAACCAAATAGAGCAGGATATGGCACCATTTGGATTTATAGAAACTGGTTTTGAAAATAATAATTTTGTGGATTCTGATGGTGATAGATGGTATACCGATGAATATGGTGATAGGTCTTATATGTGGGATTATATGTAATGGATACCAAAAATAAAGTTATAGATCTAATACGAATTGTTATTTGTTTTCAGTTAGTAATAGTTGGAGCAACTATTGGAGGTTGTTTTTTACCTG
>Ga0209645_1000148_pt1 | contig 35811 bp, 44 predicted proteins | sample ETNvirenome_6_30_FD_184070 | JGI IMG/M metagenome (GOLD analysis project Ga0209645, IMG submission 184070) | Marine viral communities from the Pacific Ocean - ETNP_6_30 (SPAdes) (version 2) | ecosystem: Environmental > Aquatic > Marine > Oceanic | place: Pacific Ocean | collected 2013-06-19
AACTATTTATTGTAGCGTAAATTAGGAGTTTACTTATGTCATCTATGTTAGAACAAGCAATTATCGACGCAACTGCCCTTAGAGAAGCAGCCATTAAGAGCGCTGAACAAGCAGTTGTAGAAAAATATTCACCAGAAATCAAGGAAGCCGTTGAAAAGCTAATGGAAGAGAATGATTTCGAAGAGAACAAGACTGTCGATGAGCAGATTGTTGAGGCAGATGACAAGGGCGAAGGTTACGCTTTTGTTGAGAATACAGAGCTAAGCAACCTTGAAGAGAACGAAATGATTGATATTGATGTTAAGTCTCTCTTTGAGGAGATTCAGAAAGAGCAGCTTCAGGAAGAAGTAGAGATTGATGATGAGTTATTAGAAGAGGACGTTGAAATCTCAGAAGAGCTTATTGATCAGTTGGTTAAAGAGGTTATGGAAGAGGGAACCTCTGAGGCTGCAAAGAAAAAAGCAGAATTAGAAAAAGCCCGTGAAGAAATGAAAAGACGCCTTGATGCAATCGAAAAAGAGATACAAAAAGCCAAAGACGAAGCTGAAGAAGAATATAAACCAATCCCATCCCCAACAAACGAGGAAGTCCTAGAGGAAACTATTGATGAGGCTATGGATTTTGATTATGAGCCAGAGCCAGTTGGTCAGACAACTGCATATGGTGCAACAAGAGCCCAGCAGGCAGAGCAAGCCATGTTAATGGATGTTATGCTCGCCGTTGAGGAAGAGAATGCAAAGCTCGAAAAAAAGAACGAATCTTTGGTTAAAACCAATCAAAGACTAAAAGAAACAGTGCAGAACATTGCTGATAAGTTTGAAGAGATCAAGCTAGTAAACAGCAAGTTGTTCTACACAAACAAAACTTTAATGGACGACTCCCTGAATGAGCGACAAAAGGGTAACCTTGTCGAGTCTATTAATAACGCTCAGACATCTGAGCAAGCGAAGATTGTCTATGAAACTCTAAAAAGCACAGTGGGCAATGCTAATACTAATAAGCAACCGGAATCATTGAGTGAGGCAGTAGGCAAGCGATCTTCAGCATCTTTATTGCTAAAAGCAAGAAAAAGCGACGATAAGCCAAAGGTAAACGAAGGTAATATCTTTGCTGATCGTATGCAAATTTTAGCAGGCATTAAACATCAAAAGGAGGATTAAAACAATGTCAAATATAGTCGAAAGATTAACAGAAAACATCGTTGCTCGTGATCTCCGTAAAGAAGGCGCTGCCCTAGTTTCCAAATGGGAAAAAACAGGTCTACTTGAGGGACTCGGTGATGATAGAACAAAGGACAATATGTCCCGTCTCTTAGAGAACCAAGCCAAGGAACTTCTACGTGAAGCTTCAACCATGGCTGCTGGTGATGTCGAGGGCTTTGCTGCCGTCGCATTCCCAATCGTCCGTCGTGTATTCGGCGGTCTACTCGCTAACGATCTCGTTAGTGTTCAACCAATGAGCCTTCCATCAGGTCTCATCTTCTTCTTGGATTTCACCAAGGGTAATGATGGCACTGACAACCGTCTAGGCGACGACCTTAATGATTCAGTATACGGTGGTGGTGTAACAGGTTCACAAATCACTGGTGGTGTTAACCTAGATGGGCGTAATACTGAGAAGTCACTTTACTCCCTAAACAATGGTTACTCTTCACCAGTTTCCGGTGCCGACCCAGGTGCCACTGTTGAGGGTTTGATTGCAACATCTGGTGCAATCGGTGTTAACAATGAGTTTGAGCAGATGGTTGCTGACGCTGGTTCAACAATTACTGAGCAAGAGGCTCGTAGAATTCTACGCTACGACCCAGACATCGCTTCTGGTACTGGCGTTATTATTCTTCGCGTACCAAAGAACGTATACCTACAAAATCTAAATGATGATGATCTTGTTGGCGTTACTTGGGCAGGTAGCTCAACTCAGGAGCTTGATGGCGCGGCTGCTCGTTTTGGTCTTACTCAGGCACGTCGTCTAACCCAGTACGGTACTGCATCAAACGGTGCCCAGGATCGTGAGAATGTTTACTGCGTTCTAACAATCACTGGTACAACAAACTTGGGTCAGACTGCTCACATTGCTGACAACGGATTAGCTCAGGCTCGTGCGAACTTAAATGCTACGGTCAACTTCCTATCCTTCCCAGCCGCTGATGTATTCGCTGCTGGCGGTGGTATTGGTTCTGTTGAAGGTGGCGCTGAGTGGCTCTTAGAGTCCGATATGTCTGCATTCGCCGGTAACTTCGGTGATGATCAGGGCGGTAGCATTCCAGAGATTGACATTCGTGTCGATTCTGTTGCTGTTACAGCCGTAACCAAGAAGCTTCGTGCTAAGTGGTCACCAGAGTTAGGTCAAGACCTAAACGCTTACCACAACCTCGACGCCGAGGTAGAGTTAACTGGCATTCTTTCTGAGCAGGTCGCTCTAGAAATCGATCGTGAGATCCTAGAAGACCTCGTAAAGAGAGCTACTGCCGGTACGCTACACTGGTCACGTCAGCCCGGTAAATTCCTAAACCGCGAGACAGGTGCTACCCTAGAGGACGCATCAAGCTCAACCGGTTACCCAGAGTTTACTGGTACTGTTTCTGAGTGGTACGAGACTCTCATCGAGACCGTCAACGACGTTTCTGCTCGTATTCACAGAAAGACACTTCGCGGTGGCGCTAACTTTATCGTTTGCTCACCAGAAGTTGCCAACCTACTTGAGTTCACCGCTGGTTTCCGCGCAAGCGTCAGCGTCGACTCAAATGGTACAGCCGGTGCTGTAAATGTTGGTTCAATCTCCAAGAAGTTCGACGTTTACGTCGACCCATACTTCCCACGCAACATCTTGTTGGTTGGTCGTAAGGGTGCTAGCTTCCTAGAGAGCGGCTACGTTTACGCTCCATACGTCCCACTACAGGTCACACCAACAATCTTCGGTACCGAGGACTTTGCACCACGTAAGGGTGTAATGACTCGCTACGCCAAGAAGATGGTTCGTCCAGACATGTATGGTCTAGTAATCTGCCACGACCTCGTGAGCTAATTGCTAATGCGTAGTTAAGAGTTGCCCCTCATCCGTTTCGACGGGTGGGGGGTTTCTCTTTAATAAAACTATTTAGATAGTAGGAGATTATGTGAATGTCAGTACCAGTTTTAACACCGTCAAGTAATTTAAGCAAAGTCATTTTGCCAATTACAGGAACACCCGGCAATGTGAATGATAGTAGCAACCCATTACCATTTGGTTTTTATATGCAAGGACCAGATGCAGCAGCTTTTGCATCGGGTGCGGCAGATCAGGTTAGTTTTGTTTACAAAAAATTAGGTGGTGATGTGTTAGATATTGAATTAACTCAGTACAATGTCTATGCTGCATATGAAGAGGCAGTATTAGAGTATTCATACTTGGTAAACATTCATCAAGCAAAGAACTCATTAAACAACCTACTTGGCTCTACAACAGCCTCTTTTAATGAAGATGGACAGATTGTTGAGGGCGACACATTAAGTGGCTCTAATCGCGAAATGGCGCTTCCTAGATATACGTTTGATTACACAAGAAGGGTGGCTGAGGGAATTGCTTCTGAGGCTGGTGCAGGAGGCGGTTTAACTTATTACACTGCATCTTTTATTCCAACATCCTCACAACAAGATTATGATTTACAAGAAATTGTAAGTTCATCTATTGTAAACGGTGAATTGTCTTTAGATAGTGGCGATACAGTTGGAAATAATAAAATTATTATCCGCAACATGTATTACAAAACGCCAAGATCAATGTGGAGATTTTTTGCCTATTATGGTGGATTGAATGTTATCGGAAACTTATCAACATACGGTCAATATGCTGATGATTCTACATTTGAAGTTGTTCCAACGTGGCAGAATAAACTTCAAGCTATGATGTATGAAGATTCAATTTATACAAGGACCTCTCATTACTCGTATGAAATTATTAATAATAAATTAAGATTGTACCCAACGCCAAGTGATTACTCTTCACCAGATCGCTTTTACTTTAGATTTACTGTAAAGAAAGATGCCACAGAAGAATACTCAGATCGTCAGAATGGCTCCCGTGGTGTTAACAACATGAACAATCTACCATTCCAGAATATTCCATATGCTTCAATTAACTCAATTGGTAAGCAATGGATTCGTAGATTTGCTTTAGCACTTTGCAAAGAAATGCTAGGACAAATCAGAGGAAAGATGGGTAACGCTGTTCCACTTCCAGGTGGAAACATTACACTCAACGCACCTTCCTTGTTGTCAGAAGCAGCAAAAGAGATGGGAGATTTGAGAACAGAGCTTAAGACAGTCTTAGATGAATTGACTTACGAGAAGTTATTGACAAAAGACGCTAATATGACTAAAACAACTGCGGACACATTAAGTAAAGTTCCAGTTCCATTATTTGTAGGATAATAAAGAATGGCAGATGATAAATGGACAAGACCTGATGCGCCGCCCCCACCACTTTTTACGGGGCAAAAGGAAGCTGATTTTGTTAAACAAATTAATGACGAGGTTATTGAACGTGTTGTTGGTCAACAGATTCTTTACTTTCCTATTTCAAGAGAACACTCAAATTACCACCCACTTTATGGCGAGGCAGTAGAAAAAACATACTTACCGCCAGTTAGAGTTTACAGTCGTGTAAAGTGGAATGGTACAAAAACTGAATTTACAAAGTATGGTGTTGATAGAAGACCACAAATTGTTGTTGATTTTCATAAAAGACGCTTGACTGAAGATCAAGATCTTTATGTTCGCGTTGGGGACTTTGTTCGTTATGGTGATTTTGATTATGAGATTGTTGAACTAAGCGAGCCAAAGCTACTCTTTGACCAGACAGATAAGAGTTTTGAGATTAGCGCAACTTGTATTTTGGCAAGAGAAGGAAAATTTAACCCATAGGATTATTAAATGCTACCAAAGTATATTGAAGAAAATTATAAATTCAACAATTACCGTGATGCTCTAAAGAAGGCTGAGGATCTTAGTTGTGTTGGAACTCATACAGAGGGTGGTCATTATTATCCTTGCAAAAATGCAGATGCTTTATTTAAGGCAGCTTATCCTGTACAGTACGACACACTAAAACCATCAACCTTTGAGACTATTGATATGGCTCTTTATGGTTGGCTAGATCAGACTATTGATGTTTTCGCAACAAGAAATGATGGTTGGCGCAAAGTTCCAATTGTTTGGTTGACGCAAGAAAGAGCATTTCAGATTAAAGATGATAGAGAAATGAGAGAGTTGGGAACAGAATCTTTAAAATTTCCAATGATCTCAGTTGAAAGAACATCAGTAAAACAAACTGCGGTAAACGACAGACCAATTCCAGCTAGACTATTTGCAGATGGAGATGGAACAACTTTGGTTATAGCAAAAAAAGTTAAGCAGTCTAAAACAAAGAATTTTGCCAATGCCAGAAGTTTAAGACTGTACAAGCAGGACAATTTTAAATTTAAAAATGAAAAAGTTGTCTATGAGTATGCAACCGTTCCTTTGCCAATTTATCACGACCTTAGTTACAATATTAACCTAAGAGCAGAGTATCAGCAACAAATTAATGATATGATTCGTCCATTTGCTACTTTTAATAATAATATTAATCAATTTATGATTAACGACAATGGACACAGTTACGAAGCATTTTTAGAAACTGATTTTTCTATTTCAAATAATATAAGCAGTTTAGCTAATAATGAAAAAGTTTATGAAGCTACTGTAAAAGTAAAAGTTATTGGTTATGTCATGGGTGCTGGACCAAATCAAAAAGGTCCACAAGTTGCAAGAAAAGAAAATTTTGTTGAAGTGCGTTTCCCAAGAGAGCAGGTTATGTTGGGTGATATTAACGAATTCTCCGACGAAGGCTATAGACCCTAGTCTTTGCCATATTTCTAAACTATTTATTGTAGCATAATTGGGAGATATTTTATGAGTGCCAGAAAATTTAAGTTTATTTCACCCGGCGTTTTCCTAAACGAGATTGACAATACACAACTACCAAACGAACCAGCAGAGATTGGTCCATTGTTTATTGGTAGGGCAAAATACGGTCCAGCAATGAGACCTGTAACGGTTGATTCATTTGCAGAGTTTGTGCAGTTATATGGTGAACCAGTTCCAGGTGGTAAGTCAGATGATGTTTGGAGAAACGGTAACGAACAAACTCCAACTTATGGTGCTTATGCTGCCCAGGCTTGGCTAAGAAACTCATCAACTTGTACATATGTTCGTCTTCTAGGTTCTAAGAACCTGAATGCAACAGATGCAGGTAAGGCTGGTTGGAAGATTGATGGTGATTCACCAATTGGCAAAGACATAGAAGCTATTCCAAACTTTTTCGGTAGCACAACTGGTTCTGCTTACGGTTTATTTGTTTTCGGTAACAATTTAAGTGGCACAACACCGCAGACAGGTACAGGTTCTTTAGTTGCAACTTGGTACGTTGAAGACGGCATGGTTGGACTTGTTGGTAAAGATACGGACGGTACAAACATTCCTCACACACAAGTAGGAAGTGGTTCTTGTCGCCTTATCGCATCTGACAGTGACGGTAGATTTACTGTTGTGATTACGGGTTCAACTGGTTATGGTAAAAGTCCAGTTATTAATTTCTCATTGAATGAGAACAGTAAAGATTATATCAGAAACGTATTCAATACAAACCCATCCTTAGTTAACAAAACTGTTGTAAAGTCAAATCAAAGAGAAAGATACTGGCTTGGTGAGACATATGCAAGAGAGTTTTTACAGAAAGTTGACAGAGGAATTGTCACAGGTTCAGGAGACCCGGCATCTAGCTCAGCAGGAGGCATAGTTGATGGAACCTATTTAGGTGTTATCATCCCACTAGCTTCTGGTTCTGATGCTAGACACAGTAATAGACAAATTGCATTTGAAGATGGCTCAACAAGAAATAACCCAGCAACCGGCATGGTGTTTGGTCAAGACTTGGGTGGTGCAGCCGCATCGAGTTCATACAGATATTCTGCTATGACCCAATTATTTAAATTCCATGCTCTAGATCACGCTGAGTGGGCACAAAACAATCTTAAGATTTCAATCGCAAATATTAATTACTCTGAAGATCAATTCAATAAGTTTGGTACTTTTGATGTTTTAGTTCGTCGTGCCAATGATACAGATGCTTCACCAGTCGTTGTTGAAAGATTTAGCAACTGTAATTTAGATGCAAATTCATTAGATTACATTGCTAGAAAAATTGGAGACGCCTTTGTTCAATTTGACACAACAACAAGAAGATTGGAGACAAGGGGTGAATACCCAAACAACTCCAAATACATCAGAGTTGAGATGGATGCTGAGGATTATGATTCTCAGTTGCTACCATTTGGCTACTATGGTCCTCTAAAATACAAAGATTTCCGAATCACTAGCGGGACTAACATTTCACAAGCCAACTTCGGTACCGGTGTCATTGGATTAGGTGCAAAGAACATTTTAAGTTCATCTATTCAGAATTCTGATCAAGTTTTAATTCTAACAGGCTCAGGCTTGGGCATGGCAGGTGATGGACCAACACTTGATTTTGTTTACCCTTCACACGAATTAAGACTTTCCGGTAACCAGGATGGCTTATCTGACCAGACTGACGCTTACTGGGGTGTTTGGACCGGCATCACAAAAACTAGTAATAAATTCAATCGTGATTTTGCTGATTTAAACAGAAACAGATCAGATATTATCACGGCTCCTTTGACCGATACGGCGTATAGTGAATTTCAGTACATTTTTAGCTTAGATGAGATTGTGTCTGGAACATCAGATGGTATTCTAAGTTGGGTTTCAGGTTCAAGAGTAGATGGTGATGCCATTTCTGCTCAGTCAGGGTTTACCTACAAGAACGTAATCGACAAGGGTGTCGATAGATTTACCTTACCAATGTATGGTGGTTCTGATGGTCTAGATATCACAGAGAAAAACCCCTTCAGAAATACTCTGCTAAGTGGTCAAACGGAAACAAGCAATTATGCTTACAACTCTGTAAAAGAGGCGATTGATATTGTTAGAGATCCTGAGTTTGTTCCATACAACTTAGTATCAATACCCGGTATCACAAATGAGGAGTTAACAACACACCTTATTAACACTGCTGAAGCAAGAGCAGACGCTCTAGCAGTGATTGATCTCAAGGGCGACTTTCAGCCAGCAGATGAAGATGATGAGGGTAAACAATACCCCAACCTAAGTAACACAATCACAAACTTGAAAGATCGCCAACTTAACTCAAGTTACGGTTGCGCTTACTACCCCTTCGTTCAGATTAGAGATACTCTAGAAGGTCAATTGGTATACATGCCAGCTTCCGTAGCTGCCATCGGTGCAATGTCTTACACAGACAGAGTTAGAGCACCATGGTTTGCACCCGCAGGATTTAACCGTGGCGGTCTTTCCAGCGGTGTTGCTGGTCTACCTGTTGTTAACGTAACACAGAAGCTTACATCACAAGATAGAGACCTTCTATATGATGCAAACATTAACCCAATTGCTTCATTCCCAAATGAGGGTATTGTAATCTTTGGTCAAAAGACCCTACAGGTTACAAGAAGTGCTCTAGACAGAATTAACGTTCGTAGATTGCTCATCTTTATTAAGAAGGGCATCTCAAACATCGCCGCTGGCATCTTGTTTGAGCCAAACGTTCGCGCCACATGGGCACGCTTTATCGGTCAGGCTAATCCTTTCCTATCCGATGTACAGGCAAGATTTGGATTAGATGAGTTTAAGTTGGTCCTCGATGAAACAACAACAACACCAGACCTTGTTGATAGAAATATTCTATACGCAAAGGTTTACTTGAAGCCCACAAGAGCAATCGAGTTTGTTGCCGTTGACTTTATCCTAACCAACACTGGCGCATCTTTTGAGGATTAAACTAATTAATAGGAAAGCAGGAGTATAAATAATGGCTGTAAATAAAGCATCACCAATCCCACCATGGGCATCAGTTAAGATCGAACCAAAAAGACAATTTAAATTTATCTTAACCATAGGAGATATTCCTGCTTGGGTTGTAACAAGATGCGATAGACCAAACCCAAACTTTGATGGAACTGTCAATCATGAATTTTTAGGACACCAGTTTAAATTTCCTGGTAAGCTTAAATGGTCTGATGTTAACGTTACTCTTGTTGAACCAATCGATCCTGATGTTTCCGGTCAGGTTTTGGATGCAGTTATTAAAGCTGGTTACAATCCACCATCAACATGGACTGCTGATAATGAAGGTTGGAGAACCACATTCTCAAAAGAAAGGTTTGTCACAGGTAACTTTGGTAACATCTCAATTAAGGTTTTAGATTCCGATGGCAATGAAGTTGAAACATGGACACTATTCAACTCATTCGTCTCAGATGTAAACTACTCTGCTCTAGAGTACAGTGGTAATAACATCAACACAGTAACACTAAAGTTTAGTTACGATTACGCTACTGTAAACATTACCGAGATCAACCAAAATTAATAAATGACATAATTATATAAATGTCAGATATAAACTATACACAAACTGTACGCTCCTCTTTGCAAAGTAATTTTCGGTTTTTACTGAGAATTGATGATATTCCATTTGCAATGGTTTCAAATGTCAGTAGACCATCACCAAATTTTGAAGCGCCAAAAACATTTCAGTTATTGAATTGGAGATTTAAAAATCCAGGTGCAGTTGTGTCTTGGAATGATCTAACATTTAAAGTTGTTGAGAGTTTTGACAACGAAAAATTTGATAGTATCTCTGGTATATTACTTAATACCTATAAAAGACTTGGATATGATAATCCAAATCAAATTAATCCAACAAATCTTAAAGATATGAACAAAAGGGATTTAATAAATTCTATAGGAACTGTTAAAATAGAGGTGTTAACACCTGATGGTGATGTATACGAGACTTGGCAGTTATATAATGCGTTTGTTTCAAAGATTGATTTCGACGGTTTAAATTATGCTGGAGCAAGTATTTTGGGAGCATCAGTCTCATTATCTTATGACTGGGCAGATATGACTTATAGAACTGCATCAGGTAGAGAAACGACTTATTAAACGAGGTTAAAATGCAAAAATTTGATATGACAGATGACGTTAGATCATCTGAGTTGAATGGCGCAACATTCTTTGTTGATTTGCCAACAAAGGGAGCGTCTTATCCCGAAGGACATCCTTTTCATGGCAAAGAAACGATTGAAGTTAAGATGTTGACAATGAAAGAAGAGGAAATTCTTTTGAACTCCTCTTATGCACAGAAGGGTGTTTTGGTCGATAAGCTTTTACAAAGCATTGTTTTGGAAAAAGACTTTAATCCAAAAGAGATTTTTGAAACAGATCAATTAGCTATATTGATTGCTGCTAGAATTGATGCATATGGCGAAGATTATGGTGTAACAATTGAGTGTATGTCATGCGGCGAGGATTATGACGCAGATTTAGATCTTTCAAAGATATTAGAGAATGTAAATGTCCCAGACATTGAGACAACTGAAAATGGTACGTTTATTATTGAGCTACCAAAATCAAAGAAAGTTGTGGAATACAAAATTCTGTTGCCAACTGAAGCCAATTCTGTTAAAAAGACAACAGAAAAAATGCAGAAAATGAACATAAACACATCTGAACAAAAAGAATTCTATAAAAGAATACTTTTAAGTGTTGATGGTAACACTGACCGTGAAGTAATTTCTAATTTTATTGATAATATGCGAATTATGGATTCACGATTTTTAACTAAGAAGTATGGAAATTGTTTGCCATCGATTAATGCTTCATTCAAGTCAGCTTGCTCTCATTGTAATCATGAACAAGAAGGAGGTCTGCCTATCCAGGCGAACTTTTTTTTCCCTGAATTCTAATTATATTCAAAGCGTGTACGAAAATATTATATTTTTGGCACAATCTGGATGGAGTTATTCTGAAGTTTCAAAATTTCCAATAAAGAAGAGGGATTGGCTGTTTGAAACATTTGTCGCAGCAATGAAAACGGATGAAATAACAGAGGATATATAATTGGCAACGCCACAAGAAAATGCAGAGAAGATCGTTCAAGCTATCGGAGAGATGGCTGGACCTATATCTAAAGTTAATACTGAGCTATCAGTAACTCGCAAGGCTTTAAACCTTATAAATCAAGATCTTTCAAACTCAACAATTCAGTTTTTAGCTTTTTTTAATGAAATTCAAGAACTGCAAAAAAGAGCAGTTACCGAGATAGGTTTTTTAGATTTCAATGAAAGCATTGAGAGAGGAGTTGATTTATTTAAAGACTTAAATGCGGCGGGAACTGATTATGCAATCACCCAAAAGAACATTAATGATACTATTTTTGATCTAGCAAAGAATTTTGAAGCTACGGGAATTAGTGTTAAGGGTCTTGATAGGGCAATCGCAGCTAACAGTAACCTTGTGGAAAGATCGAAATTGGTTCAGTTCGTTACTGACTTAAGCTTTCAGCAAGAGAAGGGTTCAAGAATAGCAGCAAGATTTTCAGATAGTTTGATTGGATTATCAATTGCACTAAAAAGACCACCCGGCGAGTTATTAAACTTAACTCAGGGCTTGCTAAACAGTAATGCGACATTTGCTCAGTCAGAAGAAGTTTTAAAGAGGTTGGCAGTTAGGTCTTCGCAGCTTGGAAGGATGTTTAACACATCAAGTCAGTCTTTGAACCAAGCACTTGGTGCGACGTTTACAATTCAGCAGAGACAAGAACAGGCGGCAAGGCTTTCACAAATCGCTGGCAGATTGCAATTGGGCATTGACACATCGGGTCTATTAAGTTCTGATCCAGAAACAAGACAAAAGGCTATTGTACAAATTGTTCAACAGCTTAATAGGCGTGCAAAAGGTCTTAGCCCAGCAATTAGACAAGCTTTGATTGCAGCATTAGGACCTACTGTCATTGGAACAGCGTTGGGACCAAAAGGCTTAAGAGCGTTAGGAACAAGAGATTTTAGCGCCCAGGCATTGGAAAAAGCACCACGCACCGCACCTGCCGATCTTGACGCAGCAAGGCGCGGGGCAGCTACAGCAAAAGATGTTCTTGAGCAGAGAGTACGCGCCAAGGCTTTAAATGCTGCACAAACACAACTACGTGAAGTAACTAGAAAACTTGGCTCCGAAGTAACAAAAATGACAGAAGCAACTCAAGTTTTAGCTTCGGCAACAGTTGATGGTAGTGCTGCTCTATCTAAAGCAGCGGGAATTTTATCTGCCAGTGCAGCACAAATAATAACAAAACTTTCAGCAAAAGTTCTAAAAATGCTTGGTGTTATTGAAAAACTACCGCCAAGTGTCAGAGGACCCCTACAACAAGAGATTGATGAAATAAAAGCTGGCATGAGAGAGTTAGCAGAAAAAACAGGTGCTGTTCTTCCAGGTGCAACGAAATAAATTTATTTTAATAATAATTACTGTATGGCAATTAACCTTGGAAATGATTATTTAACAAGCCTCGTTGATTCACAGCTTAGTGCTGTTGACGATGCTTTCTCTAGTAATGTTGGTAATGATACAACAATAAAAACGGCTTTACCGGCAGAAGCAGGAATTAGAAATTCGTTAGCTTTCTCTAATATTAGAATTAGTTTTCCAACAAGACAAGGTAATATACCATTTTTAAATGCACTAACAACAAATTCTTTATATTTTCCAGCGTACATAACTACTTTTGACGACAACTATACTGTCGGTGTGACAGGTGAACAAGTCTTTGGTAGAACTGATCCAACCCCTGTTTACAGAGGCGTTACCAGAACAATATCAGTAGCATTAAATATTCCATGCTTTGATGCAAACGACGCAAATGAAAATTTAAAAAAGATTAATAAGTTTATTCAAAACTTATATCCATCTTACAATAGTTTTAAAGGTGATTTGATTGTAGGCTCACCACCCTTGATTAGAGTTAAATTTGCAAATCTGATTACAAATCAATTAAGAGGGTCTGGTGGATTGCTTGGTTATGTGACCAATTTTAAATATAACTTTAATCCAGGTGATGGCTTTTACTTTTCAAGTAGAAATGGAACACAAAATTCAACAAACTTATTCTTTAGAAGTTACACAATGACATTTACTTTTTCAGTCTTACACGAAGACGTGGTTGGTTTTGTTGACGGTAGATCAAGTTCAACCCGTGAATTCCCATATAAAACAAATGTCGGTAGGTTTAACCCAGCAGAGGTTTTCACAGGTAGATATGCGCCAGTTAGTCCAGACACAGCAGAAGAACAGCAATTAGGCGGTTAGGTATAATACGATGGCAATTTCAAGATATTCTAAAACAGAGACGCAAGACTTAACAGACGCAGACTACAAAGAAGTTTATATTGATAAATTTGATAATAAACGAAAAAAATTTATTGCTAAAAAAGCAACTTTAAATTTGCAGTATCCAAGTTTTAATGAAGTCCTTTCTTATAATTTTGAACTTCACGTATGGTCTCTTGGAGATCACTATTATAAATTAGCTGAAAGATTTTATGGTGATCCTACTTATTGGTGGGTTATAGCGTGGTTTAACAAGAAGCCGACTGAAAGCCATGTCAATGTTGGTGACATAATACGTGTGCCAAAACCACTAGGGCAGATTTTGACAGATTTAGGATATTAAAATGGAACTATTTTACCCAGGAAAAGGGATTACAGTAGATCAAGATAATCTATTAGATCAAGCGTTCCTTATACAGTCAATTCTGCCAAACATTGCCAACTCTAAAAATAATAATAAAATTTACAAGTTTTTTAAAGAGTATCATAAGGAACAGCTTTTAAAGTCTTTTGAGATGAACAAGAGAACAATCTCTTTAAACACATCATATGGCTGTGATTTTGAATCTGAGATTAGATTTGCTTCTATTGATGATAGAACCAAACACATTAAACTAATGCAGAATTTGACAACAGTTCAAAAGTCTGCTTTAGCTCCATACGTTCGATTATATTTGGTTCCTAATCCATATACAAAAACAGCTTTAGACTTTAAAAGAAACGCCATTCCTCTTGCATTTGGCAAAAGTTTTGACTTGGACTTTTATTTGAACAAGAAGAGGCAAGGTACATTTTCTCAAAGATTAGAAAATACAGCAGTCAATTCTTTCGATAATACAAAAATTAGCTCAACAAGTCGTGGTGAGTTGGCGGCAATTCAATCAATGACAGTTGGAAGAGTATATAACCAAACAAACGTTTTTGATCCAATCAACATTGATATGACGTTTTATTTTTCCTCATTTGACGTATTTGCACATAAACCAGCAATTGAAGCTTCTAGCGGCTTTGAGACTTACTTGAACAGATTGTCTCAAGGAGGTGGACTTAGCAGTTTTTATAGTGACCTCAGAGATTTAAGATACACAGAGTTAATCACTTTACAAAATAAAGACTTTAAATTAGTTGTTGAATATGGCTGGAATGTTGACGATAGTGTTTCCGAACAAGTATTTAGCTTTCTTGATAAACAGAGAATTAAAAAGTTTGAAAAAACTTTCTATCTTCTTAATCCGCAAGATCACCGTATAAACTTTTCAGATGATGGTAGCTTTACAATGTCTGTTAAGTATGTGCCTTCTACTGTTGATAGCATTTTTAAATCCACAGATATCAAAACAGGACTTCTATTAAACGAAGAAGTTTTCAAAAAGGTCAAAGGTGCGGCATCGGAGAACATACAAGAAAAAGTTAAAAAAATTAAAAAACTAAATTCTTTGAGATACGAAGATGCAACTAAAGAATTGAAAAGATTAAAAGATATATCAAAACTAAAAGAAGAACTGTCTAGCTTAAAAGCAGTAAACTATGTAAATTTATTTGAAAGGTTTTGTCGCGAATCCGACATAATATATCGTGCTGCTGTTGAAACAGAAGTTGTAGATTCAAAATATGTCTTTAGAACAACACTTGCTAAAAATTTTACTAAGAGTTCTAACGTTAACGAAAGACCTGTACCTATTGGGAGAGAAGCTTCAGATTTTTCACTGTATAATGTAAACCAAATTATTGATAAGATAAAAACTTTAAGAAAGAAAAACAAATTAGAAACAGAGGATTTATCCGAGGAAGAGAGATTAAAAGACATAGATTTTTTAGGGTTTACAAAAGTAGGTCTTACACGAATTACACCGGAAATAAGACAAGACCCAAGGTATAAAGACCGCTTTGATAAACTATCGCGTGATATTGTAAAAGATGTATTAATAAATTTTCAGAATAGAAAATTTATAAGTTTCATGCTTTTTAGAGATGTCTTGAACGTTATAATTGAGTTAGCAAAAGTTTCTGGTCCAAAAGATGAAATTCCATATTTTGTATTGGGAAATTTTGCGATGCCATTACCAAACGGAAAAAAGTATTGGTGCAATGTTGGAGACATTCCAATTGAACTCAGAACTTTAAAGGGTAATATGAAAAGTTTCTTTAATAAAAGACCAAAAGCTTCTTTTAAAGATTTTTTATATTATTTCTTACATGATGTATTTCCCTCGATTGTGGTTCAGAAGGGGCAAAAAGCAGCACTTCCAACAATGAGTTTTCCATTTTTTCACTTTAACCAAAAAAAGTGGGACGGAAATTCTAAAGATAAGAAAAACTACTTTGATTTAATTGATGGTAAAAAAGAAAGTTTAACAAAGTTTGGAAAAGAATATTTTAACGACTCTGATTTTGATGGTTCAATTGGATGTCTATTTGTGGGACAATCACCAAGACTAAGTTTTGAAAATTCATCATTCTTTGTTGGTAAAAATGTTAAGATTGCGTCAGATGCTTTCTTAAAGAACGATGAAGAGCTTTTAAAGGTTGGAATTGGTAAAATGCTTGTAGGCAGTTCAAGAGGTCTGGTCAAAAGATTATCATTTAACTCTTCTGGTGATCAGTATATTAACAACTTAAACTATGAGTTAAATAAGCAAAAGCCAGGAATAGGTCCAGTGCTCATTTCATCTGCCTATCAGTACACGGTTAGTGCCACTTTATATGGCAATAGAATATATGAGTTTTCAAATCTAATATATATCCCTGCTGCAAGCCTTGGGTATAGTCCCCAATCTGCCGAAGACGCTTTGAAAAGAGTTGGCTTTGAAGATTTTGAGATTGGTGGAATATATTCAATAAACAATATAACAGATCAAGTTGATTTAAAGGCAGGTACTTATACAAAAAATATTAGTGCTTCTACAATTAGAAGAGAATCTCAGTTGGTTGGAAAGGCATTAAGAGAAGTTAAAAAATCTAATGATAAAGAAGTTCTTTTTCCTTCAAACGGCATAGATTATACTTTACCAGATTATCTCTATGATAACTCAGAAAAGATTGATAAGCTTTTTAAAGTAAAGATTAAAAAAGTTCTTGTGGACGTATTGTTTGAACGCAGCGGACTTGAGCTTCCTATCGGACAAACTTTGGAAACTGAAACGCTTACTTTGGGTGCTGGAGTTGGAACAAACTTGACAGATCAGGCTCTTCCATCTCAAATTCAGGCTAGTCTAGACGCCCCAACCACGATAGACACACCTGCGACGCAAGCGAGCAGTCCTTCAGGACTATCACTAAGTCCACAGCCCAGTCCTGGCACACCAGGATTATCTTTGAGCACGGGAGGAGATAGTTAATGCCAGAATTTAATATTCAATCTTTAACTTTTAAACCTGAAGAGAAAAGCGTTGTAAAAGAAAAACTTGAAGTTATTGATGTCACTAATGGTTCATCAACAGCAGAGAGATATAAAAGTCGTCTTGTGTATAAAGAACAGGTAAATGATAAAAATTTACCAGTAGGTAATGAAAATTCAAAAGGTGTTAGTACAAGAAATCAATTAGACATTTGGTATGACAATCTTTTCTACGGAAAGAAAGATTTTGCAAATAGATTAATCACTGTTGTTTTTAATAATCAAAATTTCAAAACAATCTCAGGTACAAATTTATCAGCACTAAATTTTGTTGCTGATGCGGTTAATAATTTTTTAGTTCAATTTAATGAAGATAGAGCCACACACCCTCAAAGCAGATTAAATAATATAAAAATTGTTAAAGCATATTCACCACAACAAAATTATGATATATACTTCAGAAGTCTCTATGAGAGATTTTTCAATGACGTTCTAAATGATATAAAGTATACAAACAAGATAAAAAATATAAATGATTTTACAAAATTATTTTATCTCTGGGCTTTAAACACAAATGATCCGATCACAGAAACAGGATTTTACAAAAGTCAAAAATATGATTTGTACAATACAGGGTTTGCTGTGGATTTTTCTGTGATTAACTCTGATAAAGATAAAGAACTTATTTTAAATGATCCAAGATTTGAAGCTCTTAATTATGTTGCTAAGATAAATGGTTTAAAGATTGATCCAAATTATCCTGTAAGATTAATAGCAGATTTAAAATCAGAAGCCTTATTACAGTCTTATGCACAAAACTATTTTCCTAATGCTGGTTTGTTTGAATTACCAGAGCTTGTATATAAAAACTACTTTATAAGAAGAAACTTCTATGCTTCATCTGAGGCACTAATATCTGACTTTTTAGGAAAAATTATTAAAATATATAATTTATTTATAGACAGATATAAATATAGATCCGACTTTTCAACTAGCGGAAACTTAAGTCAAAGTTTTCTAAAAAAATTTGAAACAAATAAAATAAAAAGAGAGAAGGGTAATTTAAGTGCATTCTTTGAGCCAAATCAAAATGGAGATCTGATTATTAAATCAGAAGCAGTGAAAACCTATATACAGTTTAGGGCAAAAGAAGAAGATATAAAATTAAACAAGGGAGAACTAAAATTTTTAACTAATAATATTTCTAATATAGTAAAATTAGATGGTGGAACTGTTTATGTCCAAAATTCACAGTTTAATGAAGAGAAGTTTTTAATTCAATCACAAGCGGTAAATTACTTAGAAAACTTTTTATTCACCAAAAACAACAAAGATAAAAATAATACCAGAGATTTTATATTTTTCTGGAATAGAGGCAGAGAATACGTTAAAAACTTTACAACATTTTCTGAGAGCGAGGCTTTGTTTTCTTACTTACTTGCTGCTTTAGACGCCAAAAGAATTAAATGTATTGGAGTACACCAGATGGAAAGCGGTCTTTTTATGCCTTGTAAGTCGCACGAAGAATATTTGCGCTTGACAGGTGGCTATTAGCCTGTTATACTGTTGGCATGTTTTTCTCAAAAATCGATTCAAAAAATAACTGCAAAAGCATTTATGCAGACAACAAAGTATTCTCAGATTATGATGAGGGTATGAAATATACTTGGACTTATCAAGAAGATCTACCACAGGATGTTAAGTTTGTAAAACTGTTCTGCGGTGGTAAAGATTACTTGGAACTGCTCCCAAAGCGTGATGCAGAAGAATACAAATCACTTGAAAACAAGATCAAGAACACTCTCAAGTCATATAGTGTGTGTGGATATGATCCTCGTGGATATTGTTTGGATGAGTTAGTGGGCAAGACCTTTATTGAGGACTTCTTTAATCTCAAGAATAAAGCAATGGAGCTTGCAGTAAAGAACTTCCCAGAACCAAAGAATTATGCTCAGTTGGAAAAGATTGAGCGTTTAGTTCATTCTATTTCAAAGCGTCAGTTGAACTTGGATCTTACAAATGTCTACACAGCAGCGAACGACAACCGTATCAGGAAGATCATCAAGAGGTACTCAAGTAGTCCCGCCTTTATCCACTACAACACCTTCGGGACCGTTACGGGGCGGTTATCTACTACCCCCTCTTCATTTCCCATCCTTACCCTAAACAAAGAATATCGAAACATGATTACACCAAATAATGGTGTTTTTGTAGAGTTTGATTATAATGCCTTTGAATTACGTGTTCTTACGGCTCTGCTTGGACGTGAGCAGCCGAAAGGGGATATCCACGACTGGAACATCAAGAATATTTTTGAGGACGGTACAATCCGTTCTGAAGCGAAACAGAGGATATTTGCTTGGTTGTACAATCCCAACTCTAATGATAAGCTTTTATCTGAGAAGTACGATCGAAAAGGTCTGTTGAAAAAATATTTTTCTGATGGTAAGATTGTAACTGACTTTGACCGTGAGATTGAGGCTGATGATTATCATGCACTTAACTATCTAATCCAAAGTACGGCATCTGACTTGTTTTTGGAGCAGGTATATAAGGTATTCAAGATTTTAGAAGACAATAATGCTAAATCTTATGTATCGATGCTTATTCATGATAGTATGATCTTAGATTTTGATAGAATGGACTACAAACTACTAAACCAGATCAAAGATGCTTTCAAGCAAACAAGATATGGCGACTTCAAACTAAATATTCAGGTCGGAAGGACATTAGGAGATCTAAGCACAGAATGGAAGTAATCGGTATTGGTAATGCAGGGCGTGAGATTTGTAAAGTATTTGAGCAGAAAGGGTATAAAGCATACTCTATTGACAATCACAGCGATGCTTTTATAAAGTTTCCTAAAGTAAAGACGATTGAGGAAGCAGAAAAGGTTGAAATAGACCTTTCACAACTAAAAAATAACATAAAATCGGATCAGATCCTGTGTGTAATGGCAGGATCTGGACTTATAACAGGTGCTTGCCTTAGAATTTTAGAGAATTTCAGAGATAAGAAGATTGATTTTCTTTATATTCAACCTGATACTTCATTTATGAACAATAATGGTAAGACAAGAGAGCGAGTTGTAAGAAATATTCTACAAGAGTTTGCCCGTTCAGGGTTATTCAACAAAATGTGGATGGTTTCCAACAAAAGTATCTCTAACCTCTCGTCAGATATATCGATTGGCAACTATTTTGAGAAGGTCAACGAGAAAGTAGTTGACATGTGGCATCTGATGGAGTATTATAGTCAGGCAACTGCGTTGATGGGGAACTTGGAAGAACCACAAGAGCAGAATAGGATCGCAACTTTTGGTCTGTATAGTTTAAACGACGAGACAGAGCAGAAGTTCTATGAACTAGAAGGGGTGAGAGAAAAACACTTTTACTTTACTTTTAGTGAAGAAACATTGAGTGAAACAGGCAATGTTTTAGAATTAGTATCTCGTAAATTGGATAAAGCAAGAGAAAATGAATTTCAGGAAATATCTTATGGCTTTTTCTCATCGGGATATACTGTTGACAAAGTGTACATAATGTACTATACTAATCATATACAAAGCGAGACAGGAAAATCACCTGTCTTATAAAAGGAGAAAATAATATGGCTATTGATTTGAGTAAAATGCGTGCGAAACTTGCTGCTTCAGAGGGCAAGGGCGGTGGTTCAAGTAAGAACCTTTTCTGGAAGCCAACAGATGGCGAGAGTGTTATTCGTATTGTTCCAGATGCAGACGGAGACCCCTTCAAGGAGTATTGGTTCCATTATAATGTTGCTAATGCCCCAGGTTTCCTATCACCTAAGAAGAATTTTGGTGAGGAGGATGTGCTAGATAAGTATGTTCGCAAGTTGTTCAACGATGGTACAGAGGAGAGCCGCGAGGAAGCGAAGAAGCTAATGGCAAAGCAGCGTTTCTTTTCCCCTGTAATTGTTCGTGGCGAAGAGGAAAAGGGTGTTCGTCTTTGGGGTTACTCCAAGACCGTTTACCAGAAGTTACTACAGTTGGTTCTAAACCCAGAGTATGGCGATATTACTGATCCAGAAGAGGGTACTGACCTAACCATTAATTATGGTAAGAAGGCAGGACAGATGTTCCCAAGCACTGACATCTTCCCAGCCCGTCGTACATCACCTCTACACAGTGACCGTAACATCGCTAAGGATCTTGTTGATACTGACATCGATTATGATAATGTGTTTAGCAAGAAGACCCCAGATGAGGTTCAGCAGTTGTTGGAGCAACACCTATCAGGTGATACCGATGACAGCACCGGTACTGTTCAGTATGCACAGAACACCGAAGACGCAGCAGACCAAGCATTTAAGTCCTTGCTTTCTGCGTAAGATAGTGCTATAATGGGCGAGGGGGCAAGTCCCCCTCGCCTTATTCTATGGAGACAAAATGGCTAAAACAAAAAGCGGCAAGCTTTCTATTGCCGATATGAAAAAGTTGATAAACAAGAAAGCAGGCGTTGACGTTGCTTTTTCTTTATCAGATGATAACCCAACAGAAGTAAATCAGTTTATCCCGACTGGTTGTAAATGGCTTGATGGTATTATCAAGCGTGGTGATTGGGGTGGTATTCCTGTGGGTAAGGTTAGTGAGATTGCTGGTTTAGAAGCAACTGGTAAATCTTATATGGCAGCACAGATTGCAGGTAATGCCCAAAGAATGGGAATTGATGTTGTTTATTTCGATTCAGAGAACTCTATTGATCCAGGTTTCTTAGCAAATGCTGGATGTGATATTGAAAGATTACTTTATGTTCAGGCAAGTTCAGTAGAGTTTGTATTGGAAACTATTGAGAGCCTATTGGCAAACAACGATAGTCAAATGCTCTTTATCTGGGATAGTATGGCACTTACACCATCTGTTTCTGATATTGAGTCGGACTTCAATCCACTCTCTACGATGGCAGTAAAGCCTCGTATTCTTTCCAAGGGCATGTCTAAGTTGATTCAACCGATTGCAAATACAAAGTCAACTTTGCTTATTCTAAATCAGTTGAAGACCAACATTACAAGGAATACAGCAGAGGCATTGACAACTCCTTACTTTACCCCAGGTGGTAAGGCACTTGCTTATTCCTACTCTTTGCGTATCTGGCTGACAGCACGTAAGGGTAAGTCATCTTTTATCTTTGATGATAAGGGATTTAGGATTGGTACAGAGGTCAAGGCAAAGATTGAGAAGTCCCGCTTTGGAACTCAAGGTCGTAACTGTGCTTTCAAGATTTTGTGGGCAGGTGAACAGGTCAAGATTATGGACAAGGAAAGTTGGTTTGAGGCAATCAAGTCATCTGATAAACTAACAAATGCAGGTGCTTGGTTTACTCTACATCATGATGATGGAACACAAGATAAGTTCCAATCGAAGCAGTGGTTGAATAAGTTAGAAGAAGAAAAATTTTATAATACAGTACAGAAGTTGTTAGAGGAAGAAGTGGTAATGAAGTTTGACAAGCGTATTGGCGATTCAAGCGATTTTTATGAGGATAAGGAGGAGAAGTAATGAACCCATCTAAAAAGGGCGCACGTAAGAAGATAAGCAGAAAAAAGACAAATCAGGGAAATGGAACCTTCAGTAAAAGATTCCACAACAAGCGATCAAAAACATACAAGAAGCGATACAGAGGACAAGGGAAATGACAGAGAGATCTCTAATAATTGACGGCACAAATATATTCTACAGAGCATATGTAGTAAATCCATCTTTATCTAACAGCGGGTTACCCGTTGGTGGGTTGGTTGGTTTTTTAAAGTCATTACAAAAACTTATTAGAGAAATGAAACCAACCAAGGTTTTCGTTTGTTGGGATGGGGCAGGCGGGTCTTCACGACGAAGATCCGTTGTGTCCTCATACAAGGAAGGTAGAAAGGCAATTAGGTTGAACAGATCTACAGGTGTTTCACTTTCTTTGGAAGAGGAAAACCAAAGCAAGTTACGTCAGATAATGCGTTTATTTGAGTATCTTGATAACTTACCTCTCATTCAGTTGATGCACGATGGTGTTGAGGCAGACGACATGATTTCTATTTTGTGTCAGGAGTTGAGAGGCGAGCAAAAAATAATTGTTTCAAGTGATAAAGATTTTTATCAATTGTTGGATGATGAGACAATTATTTATCGTCCAGTGCAAGCAGTATTCAAAACTAAAAAGGATATTGTGGAGGAGTTTCAGATTCATCCAAACAACTTTGCCCTAGCAAGAGCGGTTAGTGGTGATAAGAGTGATAATTTACAAGGTGTTAAAGGTGCAGGGTTAAAAACCCTAGCAAAGCGTTTCCCCTTCTTGGTAGAAGAAAAAGATTATAGTTTAACTGATTTAGTTGATGCGTGTGAGGAAACAGAGAATAAGTTAAAAATCCATGAAGGCATTATTGACAATTACGACAAGATCCTAAAGAACTACAAGATTATGCAGCTATACGTCCCGAGTGTTTCATTCCAGGTGAGAGATATAGTAAAGAATGCAAAAGAGAACTATTCAAGATATTACAATAAAACAGAGATTGTTAAGATGATGTTTACGGATGGTTTCCCACAGATCAGTTGGACAGACCTTTTTGCTCACTCAAACAGGATTGCTTCCATAAAGGACTAATTATATTCGGAGGTTTTGAGATGAAAAATTTCAAAGAAATGGTATACGGTAATCTTTTTGAGGCGAAAATGGCAAAAAAGGATTATGATGGTGATGGAAAAATTGAAACATCCACCGAAGAATACTTAGGTTCCCGAGATAAAGCAATCAAAAAAGCAACAGGAAAGCTTGAGGAAGAAAAAGAAGTTGCAACTGATGAAGAAATCAAGAAAGTTGTAATTGATATTTTAGATGAAGAAGGCGGCGCATCCGGTTTAGATCCAATCAAGGTCGCAGTAGAGAAGTTGAATCTCCCAGAAGATTTTAATCTTGAAGATTTTTTAGATTCTTTGCCCGATGACGAAGTTAAAAGGCATGAAGAAAAAGATTACATTGAAATGACTGGGTTAAAAGAAGAAAACACGGCTGTAACAAACTCTGAAGAGTAATATCACTTGACATCAACAACCATTCTTGCTATAGTGGTAGACCCAACAAAAGGTGATCTATGCGTACAAGCGAGAAAGTGGACTTTTCTAAGTTCGGTAATATGTTTCAAGAGAATCTTGCCAAGCTTATCCTTATGGATAGGGCTTATTCTGACCAGATTGGCGAGGTTCTTGAGACTGAATATTTCGAAACAAAATATCTGAAAAGATTCACAAATCTAATTTATCAATATAAAGAAAAGTATGAGGTTCATCCGTCGATGAACCTCATGGCGTCTCTAATCAATACAGAGATGGACAAGGAAGACGACTTGGTAATCAAGCAAGTTCGTGATTTCCTTATTCGTATTCACTCAGACCCAGCAGTGCAGGGTGAGGAATACATCAAAGACACTGCTTTGGACTTTTGTAAGAAGCAGAAACTAAAAGAAGCAATCGTAAAATCAGTTCGTCTTTTGGAGAAATCTTCATTTGACGAGATTAGTGATTTGATCAACGAAGCACTCAAGTTAGGTCAGTCAAATGACTTTGGTTATCATTATCTAAAAGATTTTGAGAAACGTTTTGAGATTAAAATTCGCAGTCCGTTGACAACAGGTTGGAAAACCTTTGATGACCTGATGCAAGGTGGTCTTGGCGCAGGCGAACTTGGCGTTGCTATGGCAGGAACTGGCGCTGGTAAAAGTCATATTCTTGCTCACTTAGGTGCTCAAGCGTTGAAAAATGAAAAGACCGTAGTACATTATACTCTAGAACTTTCTGAGACAGTTGTTGCACGTCGTTATGATTCGTGTATCACAGGCGTAAAACTAAAAGATCTAAACGTGTTCAAGGATAATATTTTAGAGAAGGTCAAAGATATTAAGGGAACTTTGATTGTAAAAGAGTACCCAACAAAATCAATCACTACTACAGCAATTAAGAACCATCTTTCTAAATTGAAGATGCGTGGAATTGAACCAGATATTATTATTGTTGATTATGCTGATTTGATCAGCCCTAAAAAGAGTTATGGTGAAAAACGACACGATTTAGAATCAATTTATGAGGAGTTGCGAGGAATTGCTCAAGAGAATAGTTGTCCAATTTGGACCGTTTCTCAGACGAATAGGACAGGGTACAACGCAGAACTTGTCACAATGGAGTCAATTTCGGAGGCTTTTTCCAAATGTTTTGTTGCCGACTTCATATTTACTCTATCCCGAACTACCGAGGATAAAAACAACAATACAGGAAGGTTCTTTGTAGCTAAAAATCGTTTCGGACCAGACGGCTTAATTTACCCAGTCAAGATGGATACAAGCAATGTAAAGATTTCTGTTGAAGAGAATTCTATTGATCCGTCCGCTGTTGGCAAGAACGCTGCAAAAGAACAAAAAGATATGTTGAGACAAAAATATAAGGAACTTAAACAAGAAATGAAAGGAGATAAATAATGGAAATAGCATCAGAAATTTTGTCAGATATTACCGTACACATGAAGTACGCTAAATACCTACCAGAAGAACAACGTAGGGAAAACTGGGTTGAACTTTGCACACGCAATAGAGATATGCATATTAAGAAATACCCAGAGTTGAAAGAAGAAATTACACAAATCTATGACAACTTTGTCATACCAAAGAAGGTTTTACCTTCAATGAGATCAATGCAGTTTGCTGGCAAGCCAATTGAGGTCGCCCCAAACCGCGTATATAACTGCGCGTACATGCCAATCGACCATGCTGATGCTTTTGCTGAATGTATGTTCCTCCTTCTAGGCGGTACAGGTGTGGGCTTCTCTGTTCAAGCTCACCACGTTGAGAAACTACCAGAGATTCGCAAACCAAATCAAAAGCGTACCCGTCGCTTCCTAATCTCTGATTCTATTGAGGGTTGGGCTGATGCTGTAAAGGCTCTTATTCACTCCTATTTTAAGGGCACATCAAAGCTTCGTTTTGATTTCAGCGACATCCGTCCAAAGGGTGCTCGCCTTGTAACTTCAGGTGGTAAGGCACCAGGACCACAACCACTACGCGAGTGCCTAGTAAAGGTCGAAGGTGTTTTAGCAGAAAAGTCTGATGGTGATAAGCTAGAACCAATTGAAGTTCATGACATTGTTTGTCACATTGCCGATGCTGTTTTAGCTGGTGGTATTCGTAGAGCCGCACTTATTTCACTCTTTTCAGCAGATGACGATGAAATGATTGCTTCTAAGTCAGGAAGTTGGTGGGAGACAAACCCACAGCGAGGTAGAGCAAATAACTCCGCAGTAATTTTACGACACAAGGTCGATAAAGAATACTTTATGTCACTTTGGGATCGTATTAAGAAGTCAGGCTCAGGCGAGCCAGGAATTTATCTATCAAATGATAAGGATTGGGGAACCAACCCATGTTGTGAGATTGCCCTTCGTCCTTACCAGTTTTGTAACTTAACAGAGGTAAATGCTTCAGATTTAGATGATCAGGAAGAGTACGAAGCCCGAGTTAAGGCAGCAGCCTTTCTAGGCACCCTACAAGCCGGTTACACGGACTTTCACTATCTACGCGATGTATGGCGTAGAAACACCGAGAAAGACGCTCTCATCGGCGTCTCGATGACAGGAATCGGGTCTGGTGCTGTTCTCAACTTAGACATGGAAGCAGGCGCTAAGGCAGTCAAGGAAGAGAATAGTAGAGTTGCAAATCTAATTGGTATTCGTGAGGCAGCAAGAACTACTTGTGTAAAACCAGCAGGCACAACTTCACTAACATTAGGCACTTCTTCAGGCATTCATGCTTGGCATAATGATTACTACATTCGTCGTATTCGTGTCGGTAAGAATGAAGCAATTTACAACTACTTATCACTGGCACACGAGGAATTGATTGAAGATGAATATTTTAGACCCCACGACACTGCTGTTATCTCTATTCCACAAAAGGCTCCAGAAGGAGCAATTTACCGAACAGAATCAGCCATGTCCATGCTCAAGCGAGTGGCGAAGGTCTCAAACGAGTGGGTTAGGAAAGGTCATAGAAAAGGTCAAAACACTCACAACGTTTCCGCAACTGTAAGCATTCGTGAGTCCGAGTGGGCTGATGTTGGAGAGTGGATGTGGGAGAACCGTGATGTTTATAATGGTCTTTCAGTTCTACCTTACGATGGTGGCAATTATGATCAGGCACCATTTGAGGATTGTTCCAAGGAAACTTATGAGGTTATGCTTCAGTCCTTGACTAAAGTTGATTTAAATAATGTTTACGAGGCAGAGGATAACACTGATTTATCAGGCGAACTGGCTTGTGCAGGCGGCGCTTGCGAAGTAGTGTAGTTTGTTTTAGTCGTTAGATTTGGGGGCAGGGAGTTTATCTTCCTGCCCTAACTATTTATAAGACATACCGACATAAAATATATAACTTACGAGGAACAGAATATGTCTGAAGAAAGAATAAACGCAGCAATTGAGTTTACAGAGTTAAAGGGAGCGCTAAAAAGGATCGAGGATGCCATCATGACGATGAAGGAAAAGAACGAAGAAATGGCAGATGATATTACAAAGATCAAAGAAGCGATCTATAATCCAGATCAGGGCATTTACTCACGCCTAAAAGAACTTGAAGCATGGAAGCAAAACATGAGTAAGGTTCTTTGGATTGGCGCAACTGGAGTTATTGGTTCCATTGGCGTTGCAATCTGGGAAGTTTTAAAAAACACATAAGGATAAAAAATGTTATTAAAAAAAGGTTCATCCGGTCATCAAGTAGTCGAACTACAAGAGGGGCTTGAAGCATTAGGTTACGAATTAGGTGCCTGTGATGGCGCTTTTGGTCCAGCAACAGAAAAAGAAGTTAAAAAGTTCCAAGCAGAAAACGGACTAAAAGCAGACGGTTTAGCAGGCAAAGGAACAATTGGCAAACTAAATGAGTTGCTAAATGCTAGAAATATTGAGATCCAAGTTGGTGAAGATAGTCAAAATGAAGAAGATCTACCACCAGATGAAAAGTTAAGTTGGGTAAAGTGCCCAGCAGATAAGTTCCCCGGCAGAGCAGGTTATACCCGTGTAACACTACGTTCAGATGCCGCAGAGGCTTACAATGCCCTCTATCAAGAGGTTCAGGACTTAGGCGGTTACTTGACTTCAGCAGGCGGTAGAAGAGGCTTGGCTTCCAAAGCAGGAGCCGCACGATCTAAGAAATCAATGCATTATGTAGGTTTAGCTTTTGATATGGCTTTGCCAACAGGAATGTACAAACCAGAGAAAGACCCTTATGTTATTGAAGATGTTGGCAATCGTCGCTGGAAAGTCTGGATGAGATGTGATAAGGGCGAAGAAATGACCGTCGAAGGAACTTATGTAACTCGTTCAGGTGGTAAGACAAAGTTAAACAAGAAAGAAGTCACAGATAAGTTTGTAGATTTTACAGCATTAGCAAAAAAGCATGGTTTTCATTCCATTCGTGCCCGTAGTTCATTTTTTAGAGGCGGTTCCTATGGTGGAGCAGAATGGTGGCATTTCCAGTATGAAAACGCACTTACAGTTGGTAAGTCTACTTTTGGTGAAGAGCTACTAAAAGTTTACCCACTCGCCAAAGCAAAGCGATTTGTTTATTGGAACCAGTCAAAAGATTGCGTTTTCGGAAAGAACTGGTTTTAGTTCTTGACATGGACCCCAAGATCGCCTATAATGATTAGGCGAGGTCGAGATGAAAAGATTCCAATTTGTAATTCATAATCCAAAAACAGAAGAAGTAAAGATGCGAAACATCGAAAGGCGAAACATTGATGAAGCCATGGTTGATGCTCGTATATATGCCCGTAGTGAATGGGAATATACAGGTGATCAGTGGTTTTTAGTTGCTCTTTATGACATGGATTATCAATTTGACCTCTCAAGACCGACGAGGGGGTGATTTCCATTAGGTCGAGGTCAACCCGCAGGTGGGCACGGGGTAAAAGGTGTCCTATTTTCACTAGTTATGGTATAGAATGGATACTTTGGTATTATCGTCTGCTTATCAACCAATGCACCATGTAAAGTGGCAAGAAGCCATTTCTATGTGGTTTGCTGGAAGGGTTGAGATTGTTTCAGTTTACGAAGACAGATTTATTAAAACTGTAGATGACATCCTAAATGTTCCTTCAATCGTTCGATTTGTAGGCAATGTTCTAAAAAGATTTCAGTTTAACAGAACAATCAAGTTTAGCAGAGAGAATGTTTTTATTAGAGACGAAGGTGTATGTCAGTATTGCTCTAAACAACTGAACAAACAGAACTTTACCTTAGATCACATCAAACCAGTTTCACAAGGTGGAAAAAAGGTTTGGCATAACATAGTAACTTGTTGCAAGTCCTGCAACCAAAAGAAGGGCAACAAGTCAGTTAAGCAAGCAGGAATGAAATTATTAAAACCACCAGTTGTTCCAAAGGAACTGATTGTAAATAAAGAAAACAAGTTCAGTCCCAATGTTCCAGACGAGTGGAAAGATTATCTTGGAGTATAAATGTATAGAACATATAAGATTACAGATTTTGAAGTAGGTGATTACTTGTACAAGTTTGAAGAAGATAAATGGATAAACTATGGCAAGATCGTACTTCAACAAGGTCAAGTATTTGGTATTAGATCAAATAAATTTGATGGTATTATTATGCTTCGTACAGATCTTGTTTATGGAGAAGGGTTTATCGCAAGCAATAATATACTTGACAGCTAGTAAAAAAGTTGATACAATAGTTTTCAAGAAGCGAGCATGGTGGAATTGGTAGACACAACGGACTTAAAATCCGTCGCCTCGTTTGGCATGGGGGTTCAAGTCCCCCTGCTCGTACCAAAGGTGTTTTATGAGATATAAAAAAGCATTAAAAGAATTTAGAGAAGAATTTTTATTAGATGAAGATTATGAGTATAGCATTCAACAAGACGATGGCGGGAAGACATTAGACATTATAGTTCCAGAAGGACATGCCAAGTTCTTAAGGCAAAAAATTCCACGAAGATGGAGAGGAATTAGGACGATGATAATTTCCCGTAAAAAAAGAAAGCAAATAGATGAAGATGAAATCTAATTTATGAAGATAGGTGATTTAGTTATAACAAAAACACACAGACATGTCGGCTGTATAATCGACATAAAAAAACAAAGGTGGGCAGGCATTTGTGCCAAGGTCTTATTCTTCAAATCAGGTAAACAGGGTTGGAGAAAAATGGGCAACTTAGAACCACTTGACAAAATCCACAAGGAGGGTTATAATGGATTCACTTCACGAGAAAAGAATGAAAGAGATCAATAGAGAGTATGATAAGCTACGACGAAATGAGCTTATCTATGTAGCGGTCTCAAGCACATGTATAGGCTATGTAGCAGGATGTTTAGCAAGAAACTTCTTCATATACATGGGCTGGATGTAAAAATCCAAGCGCCCTTAGCTCAGTTGGATAGAGCATCGGTCTTCTAAACCGAGGGTCACAGGTTCGAATCCTGTAGGGCGTGCCAAAGCGGGTGTAGCATAACTGGTAAATGCACTGTTCTTATAAAGCAGAGATAGTGAGTTCAAGCCTCACCACCCGTACCAAAACGCCGAAATAGCTCAGTTGGTAGAGCGCTTCACTTGTAATGAAGATGTCACGGGTTCGATTCCTGTTTTCGGCACTGGACGAAAAATGAAAGAAATAACAATAAAATTCGATGAAAAGTTTTACAAGCGGCTAAATGAAGCACGCAAGTTGGAAGCACCGGACATTAGGAATGCTAAGTTCTGTAAAGAATTAGTAGAAGCAATGGTCGGTGCTATTGAAGACGATCACAAAAACAAAGGAGAAAAAGGTGGAAATCGTAAAAAACGAACTAACAAATAAACTAAACAAACTAAATCTAAAGAGCGATGCTGAGGTCACACTTCGCTATGAGAATGGTCGCCAAGTATTTCATTACACAGGTGATTATTTAGACGAGGTTTTTCAAGAGACCAATGCTATTGCTGATGTTGCACACCTTGTATCATACGATGGTATTCGAAAATCAAACTCAATTATCAACGATCTCCGAATCAATGGAGCACTTGATGACTACGAGCGAGGCTCATTTACCTTTGAGGACCATGTTTATGAGGCAGTAAAGAACGATTGGTACGATTACATTGAGGAGTCAGTCGAGCAATGGGATTACAAGCGAGGAATGTGCAATCTTTCCGCAGAGGTAAAAGTTCCACTAAACCTATTAGCAGAGGCAGAAGAGTTTGGTTTTACTCTTGATAATGCTTGGAAGGTCTTTGTTCGCACTGATGCTGGTATGTTGGAGGTAGAACGATAATGACTTTGGAACAACAGGAAAAGAAAGATAATAGAGTTTTTTGGTCAATCGTGACATTTATCACAGTGGTGTCTGGACTTGTGCTTTATTTGGGAAGTTTAGGATGACTTTGAAACAATTATTTTATAGTATTTTAGGAATCACATTTGTTAGTTATTGTTTGTTCAGAATGATTCCTGGTGTTTACAATTTATTTATGGGGTAAAATGTTATTAAAAATGAACATGCCACTCTACGGAGATGGCAAAGGTTTTGTAGAGTTGGTTGATGCTGTGGGTTCAGACCTTTCAGTTGTAAACTCTGCTCGTGTTTCCTTTGGCAAACACAAAACAGAACTTGATGAGAAAGATAAAAAACTTATCAAGTATCTTATCAAACACAAACACACTTCAACCTTGGAACATTGCTTTGTAACCTTCCGTGTAAAGGTGCCGCTGTTTGTTCGCTCACAGCATCATCGTCACCGCACTTGGTCTTACAACGAGATTAGCAGGCGGTATACAGACTTTGATATCCAGTTTTATGAGCCATTAACTTTTAGAACACAACACAAATCAAATCGACAAGCAAGCAATGTAAGTGATCTAGTTGACCCTGTTTTACCACAGTGGGAAACATCAGCAGCAGTAGCAATGCGGCACCACCATCAAGCAAGTCTTCAATTGTTTGAAGAGCTTATCGAAGCAGGAGTTTGTCGAGAGCAAGCCCGTGGTGTTCTACCACAAAACATGTATACAGAATACTATGCTTCAGCAAACCTAAACAACATCTTGAAGTTTATTGACCTTCGCACACACGAAGGAGCACAATGGGAGATTCAAGAAATGGCAAAGGGTATGTTGGAAATTATTACAAAACTATATCCAGAAACAGTAGGAGCTTATCGTGAAATCAGGGGGCACTGAATGGTCATTACGGGAAAAGTTATCTGTCTTGCTGTCATGGCTAACACAGCACTCTTTAGTCGTGCTGGTACAAATAGTGCTTGTCGTTATAGCAATATTGTTGTAAAGGCAAGTTCTAAATACAAATTAGATCCCTATTTACTAACGGCTTTAATCAAAGTCGAATCTAATTGGAAACCTCATGTTGTCTCACCAGCCGGTGCTTGCGGATTAACTCAAGTCGTTCATAAATACAGCAAATATAATTGTAAGCAATTAAAAAATCCAAAGATCTCAATTTGGGAGGGAGCTAAAAAATTAAATTACTGGATTTATAAATACGGCAAGGGAAATGTAAAAATCGGATTATGTGGGTATAACGCAGGTTTTCGATGCAAAGGAAAGTCACCCAACAAAAAAGGGTTGACTTATGCAAAAAAAGTTGTTAGAATAAGCAACAGGTTAAAAAGGAGAAAATAATATGCGAAACCTAATTCTAATCATGGCATCACTATCAATGCTACTATTCGGTTGTGATGACACCGAAAAGAAGAAGACGGAAGCAAAACCAGATGTGGTTGATGCTCAATCCGGCGAAGAAGTTGGCTCTACCGATGTTAGTGATACCACTGATGCTGGTACACCAACAGATGTCACAAGCACACCAGATGCAGCAACACCAGTTGATGCTGTAGTGCTTCCCGGTGATGTAACACCACAAGGTTAATCACCTTTCCGTGATAGCTCAGCCGGTAGAGCAAGTGGCTGTTAACCACTGGGTCGGGGGTTCGAATCCCTCTCACGGAGCCAACTAGGAGAAACTAAAATGGATAGAACAGCAATAGGAAATTTATTTTTAGAAGCAGCGAAGCGAAGACTTGAAGCGCAAATCAAAGATGCTGAAGCAAAGGTAAATCTCTATCTAACTCAATCAGTTGGAGTTGGAGAACACGCAGAGATTACAGAAGAACTTATCAAGGCAGCAGAGCAAGGTGCTCATGCTCAAGATGTTCTAGATTTTATCAACAAGCGATGGAACTAATAAAAGCTCCCGTAGTTTAACGGTCAGAATACCGGATTTTCACTTCGGTGGCAGGGGTTCGATTCCCCTCGGGAGTACCAAAAGGAGGCGCAATGATAATGGAATTGCATAGAGTAGATGATAAGGTGGATCCGTTTGAGATGCCAACACAGGAATATGAAATGAATTCAGACAGAAATCAATTAAAAAGTTATTCAGAATTAGTAAATCACCCTGACCATTATAACACCGGAAAGATTGAGGTTATTGATGCGATTCAGGATTGGGGACTTGACTTTATCGAGGGAAATGTGGTAAAGTATGTAGCAAGGTCAAGACACAAGTCATCTCGTGTCGGTGATCTAAAGAAAGCCAGATGGTATCTGGATTATCTTATTAGACAATTAGAAGGAGAATAAAATGTCAGTTAAGGTTTCACTTGAACAAGTAGTTCAGCAACTTACAGAGGCACTTGCCGACGCAGAGAAGACCGATAGTGGTAATAAGGCAGCAGGTACTCGTGTACGCAAGGCAGCACAAGGTGCGGCGAATGCACTAAAGGAGTTGCGTAAGCAAGTTCTTGAAGTTCGTAATAATGATTAATGTGGAAAACTAAAGAAGATTACGAAGAAATGAGGGACTCTATCTTATGGATAGAGTCCCAATTTATTAAAATAAAAAAGAGGATAAAAAATGCTATTAAAAGTCGCAAGAACACACAACCTAGCAAAACTACCAAGCAGGGCTAATCCATCTGACGCAGGCGCAGATGTTTTTTATTGTCCAACAAAGAAAGTGTTTACTGAATTACAACCTGGAGAATCTGCTGTACTTCCAACAGGATTGAAGGTTGAGGTTCCACATGGCTATATGTTAGAAGTAAAGAACCGCTCAGGCATGGCAGCAAAGAATAGTTTGGTTGTCGGTGCTTGTGTTGTTGATTCAGGTTATTCAGGTGAGATTTTTGTAAATCTACACAACATTGGAAATACACCAAAGACCATCGACATGGGGGATAAGATTGCTCAACTGGTTCTAATTCCAGTTGTTCAGTGGCGTAGTTTTCCGGTAGAGGAAGAAATGCTTTACGTTGATCCACTTACGATTTCAGATCGTGGTGATGGAGCATTAGGCAGCACGGGCAAGTAATGAAAGACATACAGGACTATCTGATAAATTTTATTGAGAAAGAACAAGAAATTTTTAGTAGATTTCCTGTATGTCCTTTTGCAAGAAAAGAAAGAATAGAGAATAAAATAAAGTACGTTGAATGTTCATTTGCTGACATCAATACAGAAAAAGTAATAAGTGAAACACTTGATTGGTTAGAAGGCGATTATTCAACACTCTTATACGTTGATAATAGTGATTCAAGTTATATCCAGACAAACCACTTTAATAAATGTATTGATGCCTTGATGGATAAGAAAAATGTAATTACTTTTCTTTTTCATAAAGAAAGTAAAAGAAAGTTTGGTGGAATATTTACCAGACGATCACCAAGACCATTTATTATGGTCGGATATAAAAAACAGATTGGGAAAAAGAAATCCCAACTACTAAAAACAAAATATTACGATAAATTAACAGACAAAGAATATGGTGTCCTGAACTCAAAGGAGAGGAAACGTGGGAAAGATAAAGCAGATAATTGAAAAAATAAAAACAGACGAGGACCTCACAACACAAGAGGTCTTGACAAAGTACCCAGACCTTGCTATACTATTAGAGCAAGAAGAACAACAGGAGAAACTAAATGAATCAAAAGACGGACGAGTTCTTCTCAAAAGTTGAGAACAAGTATGAAGTCAATATTGGTCGTGTAAAACGGTGCCCTATCTGTAAAGCAGAGGGAACACCAATGCAAGGCAACGGATTGGTTATGGAACATCGAGTAGATGGTGTCAAGGGCATCGTTTATCATCGATGGTCTTATGGCACAGGTCGTCTTGTACAACACGAATCAAGTGATACAAATGTTTTGTAATGAATAAAAAAATTACCGTTTTTGTTGATGACACAGAACAATCGCGTCAGGTTTTAGGTTTTATTGTAAAAAATGGAATCGCTCACAACTTGGTAACAGACCAAGATATCGTGAATAAAATAAAAGAGGCATTAGACTTTGAACCACCAATTATTCTGTGTCACGATGAAGACACTAACGAATATTCTATTTTAGAAAATAAAAAAGAATTAATGGAGATTAAAAATGGAAACTGATAATAGGCAGCAAAAGATGGCAGAGTATATTCAATCCCTCGCCGCTATTGAGGATTGTATGCGTCCTTACCGTGAGTCCCGCAAGGAACTACGCAAGAACTTTATTGAGAACGCATGGTTGGATAAGGATGAGATTTCCCTTGCAACAAAGGCATATCGTATGTGGGAGCAGCAGATTGACTTTGATGACTTTGCCAAGATTTTTGAGGCAGTAGAGACAAGCTTTATTGATAAGGAGGATAAGGATGACTCCGCTCAATAGGTCCTTGCTTGTAAATATCTTGGAGCAAGAAGAAGAGAAGCAATCAGCTTTTTATTTGCCTGATGATGTTGTAACAGGTAAGAAGCCGTTTGAGGTTGTGGAGATTGTTGATGTATCCTCAGAGTCGAAGTTTGTGGATAAGTTAAACCCAGGTGACAAGATTGTCGTTGAAGGTCACATGCTTCGTAAGATTAATGTGTTTGGTGAGACAGCAACTTTGATTGAGGATAATTACGTTTTAGCAAAAATGTAATGCCTAAGAAAATTGTTGAAATACCTTACGAAAATATCGTTGTTGGGTCGGACATAAGAGCACTGTTGTATTCCTTCACTAAGGGTATGACGTGCTTTTATGTTCATCAAAACAAGATAGAACCAATTGTTCAACCAGCCAATCAATTTGTCTTAGATAATTTCTGTGCAGATGAGAATATCGCAAATGAAAATAAACAAGAAAAGTTCTTAGAAACTGATAAATTAGAGTTCTTTT